>Ga0265297_10006300_pt1 | contig 17356 bp, 16 predicted proteins | sample Munlanlwell13791_FD_192502 | JGI IMG/M metagenome (GOLD analysis project Ga0265297, IMG submission 192502) | Leachate microbial communities from a municipal landfill in Southern Ontario, Canada - Leachate well 137-91 | ecosystem: Engineered > Solid waste > Landfill > Unclassified | place...
TGAGTTTTTTTTCGGCGTATTTATCACGAACGGCATGCCCTCGATGGTGGTCATCGCCAATACCCCGGAGTGTTCTTTTATCGGGATCCTCATGGATTTTATAGCCTGGTTGAGCCTGGACCTCTTGAGGTTTTCCAGCTTCGTGGACGTGTCTATGAGATCCTCCAGGTCCATTTTGTTTTTTTCTATGTGGGTCCAGATCTTGTTGGCGTCTTCCGCGCTGTCAGGCCCTATGCCCATCTTGCCTTCCAGTCGGTTTTCTTTTTCATTGACGAGAAAGAGCATGGCCCTGTTAAAGCTGAGTCCGGTGTGCGAGGTGGCCGCCGTGAGTATCACGTACAGTATCTCCTCGAGATTCAGGGTGGTGCGCATGGCGTTGCTTATGTCGTAAAGGAGCGCCAGTTCCGCCTTGGTCTTCTCAAGAGCTGATTTATGATTAAGGTCGCTGTCAATCGGGCTCATAATAGATGTATTATACCATAAGTTGACACCCAATCAACACTCATTTTGACTGCCCCCGTTTTTTATGGAGGGTCAGCTTGACTAATGAGAGGCGTTATAATATACTTATATATCAATGGATAGTCCCTTGAGATATTTTTTTATAATCCTTTCTTTGGCCGGCGCGGTAACCCTTTTGTTCCTGGGCAGTTTTTCTTTCGCCATAGGCCTGGGCAAGAAAGACAGATTGAACAGGATATTCACCGTCTATGCCTTGTTCCTTGCGTATTGGGCTTTCAATGAATTCCTGTACCGGCAGGCGGATAGTTTCAGGATGGCTTACATATGGATGAAAGAGGGCTTCCTGTGGCCCCTTGGCCTGTCTCTATTTATCCATTTCTGCCTTATTTTTACCGAAAACACAAGACTGCTCAGGAGCAAAATAACCTGGTTTTTTCTGTATGCCCCGGCGATATTTATTTCGGCCCTGCACCTGATGACGGATTTATTGCAGACAAACCCGGTAATGGAATATTGGGGTTATACTTACGTTCAGCAGGATAATATCTTTTACGACATGACGATAGCGTGGGCCTTTATAATGGCGCTTTTGGGGCCTGTCATATGCTGGGCGTATTTTTTAAGACTGAAGGCCGGACCGGATAAGAAAAAAACACAGCAGGCGAAGTACGTGGCTATCGGCGTGCTGTTTCCGACAATATTCGGCACCTTGACGGAGGTGATAATACCTTGGTTTTCAAATATCAGGGTTCCTGAAATGACGATGACCGCCTTGACCGTCGAAGGCCTGTTTATCATACACGCTATCCGCAAGTATGAGTTGTTCATGTTGACGCCTCAAACCGCGGCGGAAAATATAATCTCCACGATGACAGGGGCGATGATCCTGATTGATCCCGAGGCCAGGGTAACAAGGGCGAACAGGGCGGCGGCAAGGCTTTTGGGTTATGACAAAGAGGAGGGATTGGTTGGAATGTCTTTTGGGGATATTTTCGCTTCGGACGAAGAGCTTGACGTGAGGGCCATGGTAGATAATTTAAGGGTAAAGAATGAATTCAGAGATAAAGAGATGTATCTCAGGGCAAGCGATAACCGGAGGATACCGGTCCTTTTTAACGCTTCCGTGATCAGGGATAAAAACAACGCCTTGCTTGGGATAGTCTGCATAGCGAATGACATTACTGAACGCAAGAAGGCCGAGGCAGAACTGAAAAACGCCTATGAACAGCTTAAAGATGCCCAGTCTCAGCTTGTCCAGACCGCCAAGATGGCTTCCGTGGGGACCCTGGCCGGAGGAGTGGCGCATGAGATAAATAATCCATTGACAGGCGTCCTGAATAACGTCCAGCTCATAAAGATGATGGCAGGGAGGAAGAAGGATTTTGATATGAATGATTTCAGGGAATTATTGGACGTCATCGAGCAGTCAGCCGGGCGCTGTAAAAAAATCACCCAGTCGCTCCTGGCTTTCTCGAGGTCCTCAAAAGGACTGTTTCAGGCGGTATCTTTGAATAAAATAGTCGAGGACGTCCTTGTCCTGGCGGGGTATGAGCTGGAACTGCAGAATATCGTCATCAAAAAAGATTTTCAATCCGATCTTCCCGATGTCCTGGGAGACCCCCAGCTTTTACAGCAGGTCGTGCTTGACATTATTTCAAACGCCAAGTGGGCCATCCGGAAAAAAGGCGGCAAGGAAAACGGCCGCATCGACATCATGACCCGGCATGAAAAGGGGCAAAAAGACGTTTATCTTTATGTGTCTGATAACGGCATAGGCATAACCGAAAATAACATGGCGAAGATATTTGAGCCGTTTTTCACCACGAAGGACGTGGGGGAGGGGACAGGCCTGGGCCTGTCGATAGTCTATAGTATCATCAGGGCTCATAACGGCGTCATCGAGGCTGAGGGCGCGTCTGATAAAGGGGCCACGTTTAAGATACGACTGCCCGCGGCGTGAAAACACCTTGTCCAAGTTGACACACGAGTAATACTCCTTTTGTCAACTAACGGTTGACAACAAGACATGTTTTGGTATAATGAGGTACAAAATAATAGAGCGCATGGGGTCTGAATATATAAAAAATATATCCAGAGGCGAAATTGAGTAAAATGGTCGGGCCGCCATTCTGTCGACAAGACAGGATAGCGGCTTTTTTGATGGCCGGAAAATCAAAAAAGGAGGGGCGCATGTTGTTAAGGAACGGAAGGGCGGCGTGTCTGTCAGTTTTATCGCTGATGTTCGCGTGTCAATGCGTGTTTGCCCAGGAATTGACGCGGGAAGAGAAAAGAGAGAAAGAGGTCGAGAGACTCCAGGAGCGTTTTGACTGGTGGCCTACCGATGCCCAGCCGGGTCCCGTAAAAGACGATGGCCGCGGCGGTTACTGGTGGTGGCCAAAAGAACCCGGAGAGGCGAGGCCGTGGGGCAACAGGGGCTATGTCTATGTCTATAAGATTATCTTTGACTACAAGGAAGAAGAGCTCCCCCCGCCAAAGCCGCGGGAATTAAGACCGTCTCTTTTAATCAAAAAAATAATAAAGAATGTCAGGATTTATTTTGATTATGATAAAGCTGATTTGCGCGGAGACGCCAAGAAAATCCTGGAAAGCGCGGCCGGCACTCTCAACAGGAACCCCGAGGCCAGCATTCTTATTACCGGAAGCTGTGATGTGCGCGGTTCAGACGTTTACAATGAAAAGCTTGGCAGGCAGAGGGCGGAGGCGGCAAGGAGATTCATGCTGGACGAGGGGATCGGTGAGGAGCGTATCAAGATCGTGAGCAGGGGGAAACTGGATGCCGTGGCGCCGCTGACAGACCTGGTAGGCATGCAGAAAGACAGGAACGCCCAGTTCATGATCGCGGAGGTGGAAGAGGTGATGATCCCGTATACCGGCAAGTCTGAAATCCCGGAGGAGGCGAGGGAGGTAGAGGAAGGGAAATTCCTCGTCGAGGAACAAAAGGAGATAGAGGGTGAGGTCAGGGTAAAGACAAAAGAATATGTTGTCAGGCCGGGCGACAGCCTTTCGAAGATAGCGAAGGAACAGCTCGGGGCCGCTTACCGCTGGAAATACCTCTATGAGCTGAATAAAGATAAAATTAAAAATCCAAATAAGCTCAGGCCGGGCCAGAAGATAATCATCCCGGTGGAATGACGCTGTATTGAATGAAAATTATGGAGGCAGGCATGAGAAGGCATGTATTGATGGGCGCGTTGTTTGTGATTTTTTCAGCCGGTTGCGTTACCAGCCAGGGTTCCAGGGATGTCAAGATCCAGGAGCTTCAGAACCGCGTAAATTATCTTGAGCTCGAGACTCAGCGCAAGGACAAGGAGATCGAAAGATTGACGGCCGGATCAGGGAAGGGGGAATACGTCACCTTGGATTTGAACGAAGACGCCAAGGCGCCGCCGCAGATGACGGTCGTGAATATACAGACCGCCCTGAATAACGCCGGGTTCTACGAGGGGGCCATCGACGGGAAGATGGGGCCGAACACGAAGCGGGCCGTGAGGGATTTTCAGAGGGCCAACGGCCTTGAACCGGACGGGGTAGTCGGCTCCAGGACCTGGAATGTCCTTGTAAAGCACCTGTAGGATATTTTTTTATTTTCATGGACACGGGAAAGAACGTATGAAAAGAATCCTTTTATTCATTCTCCCTATATTGATCTTGGTCGCCATGGGCTTTACTTTTTCAGGGATCATGCAGGTCCGTTTCACTGAAGAGCGGCTCATGGATGACCTGAAGAGGAAGGCGAAGACTGTAGACGAGAGCCTTGAGGTCTCCGCCAGGTATATCCTCGCCAACAATGATTTAAGGAGCGCGGACCGCCTGGTGGAGATCTTTCAGAAACGTGAAAGGCTTCAGGGGTGCGCGATTTATGACAAAGATGGCAGGATCATAGCCATCACGGAGCGTTTTGCCGACTGGATGCAGAATGACAAGCCCTATATCAGGGATATCCTGGTCACGAAGAGGCCGCGCGGTGCGCTGGAGAAGTTCCGTGAATATTCGGTTTACAGCTATGTATTGCCCGTGCTGGACGATGAGGGTAATCTGCTGGGGCTGGTGGAAGTGCTTTACGACACCTCCTATCTGTTTACCACCTTGACCGAGTTATGGCGGAGGATAAGTATTACGCTGATAGCGCTGATAACTCTGATAGCCCTGATAGCATTTTTGATTCAGAGGCAGATCTTTATCCTTCCGGTCCGCAGGCTCACCCAGTGGTTTACGCATTTTCAGAGAGGGGATACGGATAAGCTGAGGCCTTTTGAGGAAAAGGGTGAATTCGGCCGGCTCGTGAGCGAGATAGAGCAGATAGCCCTCGGTCTGCGCGTGGCCCGCAAGGTCGTGACCGAGGAGGCGCACGTGCGCCTGGAAAAACAAGAGCTTTGGACGGAGAATAAATTAAAGGACCTTGTCCGCGCCAAGCTCGGGGAAAACGCGTTTTTCGTGGTTTCAAACAGGGAACCGTACATGCATGTCATAGACGAGGCCACCGGCATCGTTAAATGCATAAGGCCCGCCAGCGGCGTGGTCACGGCCATACACCCCATTCTCCGCGCGTGCGGGGGTACATGGATCGCCCACGGAGGCGGCAACGTTGACAGGAAATTCGTCAATTCCAGGGATAAGCTTGGGGTGCCGCCCGAAGACAACCGCTACATACTTAAAAGGACGTGGCTTACAAAAGAGGAAGAGGGCGGGTATTATTATGGTTTCGCCAACGAGGGGCTGTGGCCTCTCTGTCACGTGACGCATACCAGGCCCATGTTCCGCGAGACCGACTGGCAGATGTATAAAAAAGTAAACCAGAAATTCGCCGACAGCGTGCTGGAAGAGCTGCCGTCAAAAAATCCGTTCATATTCATACAGGATTATCATTTTACCCTGCTTCCAAAAATGATCAAAGAAAAGCGTCCGGACGCGACCGTGGCGTTATTCTGGCACATACCGTGGCCGAACCCGGAGGTCTTCGCCATATGCCCGTATCAGAAGGAGATACTGGACGGCATGCTGGCGTGCGACCTGATCGGTTTTCACGTGCAGTTTCATTGCAATAATTTTCTTGATACGGCCAATAGATTGATAGAATGCCGCGTTGATACGGAAAAGTTCAGCGTGGTCCGCGGCGGCAAAGAAACTTACATACGGGCGTTTCCGATAAGCGTCGACGGGTATTTTAACGCCGGCGTGTCGAAAGAAGAGAACAGGCAGATAGAGCTGATAAAGAAAGAGTTTGACCTTGAGGGCAAGATAGTGGCCCTGGGCGTGGACAGGATAGATTATACAAAGGGCCTGGTGGAACGCGTGCTGGCGGTTGACAGGTTTCTCGAGAAATACCCGGAATACAAAAAGAAGTTTGTTTTTATCCAGCTGGCCGCGCCCAGCCGAACGCACATAAAGCGTTATCATGACCTGATCGGCGAGATCGATGAGTTGGTTGAAAAGAAAAACTGGAAGCACTCCGACGGCGAGTGGAAGCCGATAGTGTATTTAAAGAAACATTTTTCAGCCGAGGAGATCCGGCCGTACTACGCCCTCGCGGACCTTTGCGTGGTCAGTTCCCTTCATGACGGCATGAATCTGGTAGCCAAGGAGTATGTCGCCTCGAAGCCCGATTCGAACGGCATGCTGATATTGAGCTGTTTTACGGGAGCGGCCAGGGAATTGACCGACGCGGTCCAGATAAACCCTTATTCTATAGAGGAATTCGCGGACGGGATAAAGACCGCGATAGAGATGCCGGCCGAAGAGAGGAAGAGGCGCATGGAGAAGATGCGTAATGACATCAGGGTGAACAATATTTACCGGTGGGCCGGAAGCATCATCTCCGAATTGACGGCCCTGAAGAAGGTCTGACGTATTTTTTTTGGAGCGGCATGGATCATTTGTTCTCTCACCTGGATAAATTGAAAGAAGATATAAAGAATAAATTTGTCCTTCTCTTTCTGGATTACGACGGGACGTTGACGCCCATAGTCAGGGATCCGGACAGGGCGGTCATGCCCGGCCGGACCAGGGAGACGTTGAGGCGATTGTCCGAAAATCCCGATTGCAGGATAGCGGTAATAAGCGGCAGGGCCTTGAAAGACGTGAGGCATAGGGTGGGCCTTGGCGGGGTCATTTACGCGGGTAATCATGGCTTGGAGATGGAGGGGCCCAGGATTAAATTCAGGGCGCCCGTTACCCTGAGTTACAAGGCGGCCCTCAAGGAGATAAAACGCGCGTTATCAAAAAAATTCTCGCGCGTCAAAGGCGTATTCGTGGAAGACAAGGGTCTTACCTTGACCCTGCATTATCGTTCCGCGGACAAGAAGGTCATTCCCGCGGTAAAAACTATTTTCCGCGAGACCGTGATGTCTTATCTGGTAGGCGGCGGGATAAGGATCGGCGTGGGCAAGATGTCGTTTGAGGTGAGGCCGTCCCTGGAATGGGACAAGGGCAAGATGGTTTTATGGCTTTTGGCCAGGCGTAAATTCATGCTTGGGACAAGGCCTTTTATCGCGTTTTATATAGGCGATGACACCACGGATGAGGACGCCTTCAGGGCTTTGAGGAACAGGGGCGTGGGCGTATTCGTGGGCGGGCCGAAGGCGTCGTTGGCGAGATATCGTCTGAATAATTCCGCGGAAGCGGCGGGGTTTCTCAGGCAGGTTTTAAAATTAAAAGAAGGCGCGGGGATATGCCGGAACTAGTAAAGGCCAGGGAGCCGTTCAGGTTTTATACGAGATTGCATCTGTCTGAATTGACAGGGCTGAGGGCCTCCACGCTCAGCCAACTGCTGGATCTGATAAAAGACGTGCCTGGTTCGTGCATTTATCATCACACGCACAGATTCCTGCAGCAGCATCAGTATCTTTCTCCCGAGCCGCCGAATGATTTCGCTTATTGGGTGTCGGAGGTGCTCGGCGAAGACGAGCTGGGCGAGAAATTGGCCAGCATTGACACGATACAGTTTTCCAGCATAAGGGAACTCAGGGACAGGATCTCGGAGGTCATGGAGGGGTATCTTAAGGATAATCCTTCCGTAAGGCTGAAATTCGTGCGCGAAGGGGAAGAATTCCATTTCATCAAATCCGTAAGTTTTGTATTGCCGTCCAATCAGGCGGCCTACGACCTGAAAGAATTCATAGAGATACTGGATAAGATAACGGTCGACTCCATATATTTTCATATATTTGAATCGCGCCTGAGACTGGGGAAAAAGGCCAATGACTTTTCCAACTGGATAGAGATCTCCGTGGGCGACAAGGAATTGGCCGGGAAGATAGCCAGGATGGACCCGTATACCCATACCCTGGAGGATCTGAGAAAAACGATTATCGGCATGATAAGAAACAGGTTAAAGGGCTTGTAATGGCGAAGGTAGATGAATACATACCCATAGTAGGCCGGTCGATCATAGATGACCTCAGGTTATTATCTGAGATGCTGAAGGGCAGGGTTGTCCAGCATGTCAATTCCACCGCCGTGGGAGGAGGGGTCGCGGAGATATTAAACCGCATGGTGCCTCTTTTAAGGGACCTTGGCGTGGATACCAGATGGGATGTGATGAGGGGCGGGGAGCGGTTCTTTGAGGTGACCAAGAAATTTCATAATTTACTGCATGGCAGGGCCGGCGAGATCGCCAAGCGCGATTTCGACGTGTTCCTGGAGACGAGCAGGGAGAACATGGAGGAGCTTGAGATACGGGGGGATATAGTTTTTGTGCATGATCCCCAGCCCATAGCGCTGGTAAAAAAGAGGTCCGGCAATAAATGGATCTGGCGCTGTCACATAGATGTGTCTAATCCTGACATGAGGGTATGGAATTTCCTGATGGATTACATATCTGATTATGATTCAGCGGTATTTTCCTCGCCCGCTTTTTCTCAGAGGCTGAAGATCAGGCAGTTCCTGATCTCCCCCTCGATAGACCCGCTTAGCGAAAAGAACAAAGAATTGCCGCGGAAGACCATAGACGCGGTTCTGGAAAAATACGGCGTATCAAGGGGCAAGCCCATGATCACCCAGATTTCGCGCTTCGACCGATTAAAAGACCCTCTCGGGGTCATAGAGGCGTATAAACAGGTGAAGAAATACATAGACTGTCAGCTTGTGCTGGCGGGCGGCGCGGCCTCGGACGACCCCGAGGGTATAAAGGTCCTGGAGGAGGTCAAGGCCATGGCGGGCGAGGATAAGGACATAAACATACTCTTGTTGCCTCAGGATGACCTGGCTGTCAATGCCCTGCAGAGGGCCTCGGACGTCATAATCCAGAAGTCCCTGAAGGAAGGGTTTGGCCTGACAGTCGCGGAGGCCCTGTGGAAAGGGAAGCCTGTCGTCGCCTCAAACGTCGGCGGGATACCCCTGCAGGTAAAGCATAAATATTCCGGATTGTTGTGCCATTCCATAGAAGGCGCCGCCTTTGCCATAAAACAGCTTCTTCAGAATCAGGAATACGCGAAGAACCTTGGCCGGAACGGAAAGGAGCATATAAGGACGAATTTTTTGATCACCAGGCATATCAGGGATTACATGCTTTTGTTCCTTTCCTTGTATCACGGCGAGGACGTGGTTTATTTATAAAACGGTTGACACACAGGCGTATTTTGGTATAATAGATTTATCTTCGGGAGAGGGTGAAATTCCCCACCGGCGGTGAGCCCGCGAGGGTATAGTCCGCTAGCTCTTAATAAAGGGCTGATCCGGCGAGATTCCGGAACCGATAGTAAAAGGCTAGATGGGAGAAGAATAGAAAGCGTAGATTTATTATCTATGATGCCCGAAGGATTATCTTCGGGCTTTTTTATTAATCCGCCAAAGCTTTAGCGGCGGATCAGGAGCGCGCAATGAAATTCAACACGATCCCTGAGATATTAAAAGACCTGCGCAGGGGCAGGATGGTAGTTGTCGTGGACGACAAGGACAGGGAGAACGAGGGGGATCTTGTTATTGCGGCTGACTTCGCCGGCCCCGAAGCCATAAACTTCATGATAAGGTACGGCAGGGGACTCGTGTGCATGCCCATGGAAGGCGGCCGTCTGGACGAACTGGGCCTTCATCCCATGTTTGAGCGTAATCAGGACCAGTTCAAGACAGCCTGGGCTATTTCCATAGACGCGAAAAAAGGGGTCACCACCGGCATCTCCGCGCATGACCGTTCAGTCACGATAAAGACCCTGATAAATCCTAAGACAAGGCCGGATGATTTGATGCGGCCGGGCCACGTGTTTCCATTGCGGGCGAAGGAAGGCGGGGTGTTGAAGCGGGCGGGCCATACCGAGGCATGCGTTGACCTCATGAGGATGGCGGGCCTGTATCCGGCGGGGGTGATATGCGAGATAATAAATGACGACGGCACCATGGCCCGTTACAATGACCTCGTGAAGTTCTCGAAGAAACGCGGGCTCAAGATATGCGCCATAGAGGAGTTGATACATTACAGGAGAAAGTCAGAGAATCTTATAGAACTTATTTCGTCAATCGACATGCCTACCAAGTTCGGGCATTTTAAACTATATCTTTATGAGTCCAGGCTTGATAGGTATCAGCACATAGCGCTCGTGAAGGGCAACGTGAGGACAAAAAAATCTGTTCTTGTGAGGGTGCATTCAGAGTGTTTCACCGGGGATGTCCTGCGTTCAAGGAGATGTGACTGCGGGGATCAATTGCACGAGTCTCTAAGGTATATAGCCCGGAGAGGCAGGGGCGTCCTTCTGTACATGAGGCAGGAAGGCCGCGGCATAGGACTCGTTGAAAAGATACGGGCGTACGCCTTGCAGGACGGGGGCCTGGATACCGTTGAGGCGAATGAGAAGCTTGGTTTTAAGGCTGATCTGAGGGAGTACGGCATAGGCGCGCAGATACTGGCGGATTTAGGATTGAAAAACATAGAGCTTATTACTAATAATCCCAGAAAAGTGGTGGGGCTGTCAGGTTACGGATTGAGGATAGCCAGGCGGATTCCGCTGGAGATAACGCCGACCAGGTTTAACAGGAAATATCTGCGGACAAAAAAAGAGAAACTGGGGCACAAGTTAAAAATAAAAGGATAAGGTCCTTCGCGGCGTTATGTGGACATAGGGCCGCTCGGGATTAAATTTTGTTTCACAAAATTTGAGAGGTGGCGGATGTACAAGGTGATCGAGGGGCAGTTGATAACAAAGGGCAGGAAGTACGGGATCCTGGCGTCCAGGTTCAATGATTTTATTACCGAGCGCCTGTTGAAAGGATGCGTTGACGAGCTCTTGAGGCATGGCGCCAAGGAAAGCGAGATAGAGGCAGCGTGGCTGCCCGGCGCCTTTGAGATCCCGGTGGCGGCAAGTAAGATGGCGCGGTCAAAAAAGTATGATGCGGTTATATGCCTGGGCACCGTGATACGCGGCGCCAGCCCGCATTTTGATTACATAGCGAGCGAGGCGGCCAAGGGCATCAGCAATGTCTCTCTCTCCACGGGGATACCGGTAATATTCGGCTTGATCACGGCTGATTCGATCGAGCAGGCGATAGAGAGGGCGGGCACCAAGCAAGGCAACAAGGGCCGCGACGCGGCGCGCTCGGCCATAGAGATGGCTAACCTGTTGAGCGAGATATAAAAATGAGAAAAAGAACATTGGCGCGCGAGTGCGCCCTGAAGGTCCTTTACAGGATAGAGATAGCCAGGGAGCCGGCTGAGGACAGCATAAAGGATTTCTGGTCAAAGCCGGAGGCGCCCATCGACGAGCAGGTAAGGGCTTTCGCCGGGACGCTGGTTAACGGCACGTGCGAGAATATCTCGGAGATCGACGCCGTCATTTCAAGGCACGCGGATAACTGGACTATTTCCAGGATGGCCGTGATAGACAAGAATATACTGCGCATGGCGATATTTGAGATGCTTTTCTCGCGGGACATACCGCCGAACGTTTCCATTAACGAGGCCATAGAGCTCGCGAAGAGGTACGGCGACATCGATTCCGGAAAATTCGTGAACGGCATCCTGGACAAGGTAAAGAAGACAGAATGCAAAAAGTAGCCGATTTGCACGTTCATACCCATCTTTCAGACGGCACGTTTTCACCGGAGAAGGCGGTGGAGTACGCGAAGATGGCCGGTCTGGACGCGATCGCTATAACAGACCACGATTCATGCGAGGCCATCACGCCCGCAATAGTCAGGGGGGAGGGGCTTGGCGTGGAGGTCATACCGGGTGTTGAATTGACCGCGGAATGGGGTGAGGACGAGATCCATATCCTGGGTTATTTTATAGACTGGCGGGACGATGGATTCAAGGAAAGGCTGGCCTCGATAGCCAAGGTGCGGCAGGAAAGGGCGAAGAAGATCCTCGCGCTCCTCAGGGAGCGCGGCATAGAAATAAATTATGATGAGCTTTTGGAATCCGGATGTCTCGGGTCGATAGGCCGTCTGCACATAGCGAACCTCTTATACAAGAAAGGCGCTGTCTCGTCCCTGAGGGACGCGTTCGGCAAGTATATAGGCAATGACGGGCCGTGTTACGTCAAGAAATTCAAGCTGTCTCCCAGGGAGGCCATAGACATGATAAAGGGCGTGGGCGGGGTGAGCGTATTGGCCCATCCAAAGACGATTAACCTGGAGGGTACGACATTGGAAGACGCGGTCAAGACCCTGGTACGCGACGGCATCCAGGGCATGGAGGTCTATCATTCCGATCATAACGCGAAAGACGCTCGCGATTTTATGGCCCTGGCGGAAAAGAATGGCTTACTGGCCGCGGGCGGCTCTGACTGCCATGGCCTTGGAAAAGGCAAGGTACTGATGGGCAAAGTAAAGATCCCGTATGAATTGGTTGAGAGGCTGAGAAAGGCCTCGAGGATGGGAAATGAATAAGCGCGAGTTTTTCATGGAAGAAGTCCTGGAGCTGGCGGAAAAAGGCCGGGGGACCACGAACCCGAATCCCCTGGTGGGCGCCCTGGTGGTGAAAAACGGGAAAATAATCTCAAGGGCGTATCACAGGCGCCCAGGAGGTCTGCACGCGGAGGCCATAGCGTTAAAACGGGCCGGCAGGAAAGCGAAGGGCGCGGAGTTATACGTGAATCTGGAGCCCTGCGCGCATGTCGGCAGGACGCCCCCGTGCGCGGACGCCATCATAAAAAGCGGCGTGAAAAAGGTATATTGTTCCATGATAGACCCGAACCCGCTGAATAACGGCCGCGGCCTGGCCAGGTTAAGAAAAAATAATATCCGGGTCTCGGTCGGGATTCTAAAAAAAGAGGCGGAGAGGCTCAACGAGATATTCATTAAATACGTCACGAGGAAGATGCCGTTCGTGACCATCAAGGCGGCCCAGTCCCTGGACGGTAAGATAGCCGCCAGGACAAGGGATTCAAAATGGATCACTTCGGATGAGGCCCGTTCCCGCGTACACTACCTGCGCAGCAAGGTTGACGCCGTGCTCGTGGGCGTGAATACGGTCCGGGATGACGACCCCCTATTGACCTCAAGGCGCGGGCGTTCTCCCGTAAAGGTCGTATTGGACCCCTGGCTGAGGGTTCCCGAGGACGCGAGGATTTTTTCTAAGAGCTCGCCGTCCTTGTCCATAGTCGCCATCCTGCGTGATTCCCTGAGAGACAGAAAGGTCATAAAAAAGATAGAGCGGTTAGCCAGAAAAGGCGCCCTGGTGATAAGTTGTCCAGGCAAAAAGGGCAGGATAGACCTGAAGGCGCTTTTGAGAGAATTGGCTGAGCTTGAGATAGCGCATTTATTGGTTGAGGGCGGCGGCGGGACAATAGCCGGGTTTGTCGAGGCGGGCCTGGCGGACAGATTTTTATTTTTCGTGGCCCCGAAGATAATCGGCGGCCGGGACGCGGTGACATCAGTGGAAGGCGAGGGCGTCGCCAGGGTCAGCCAGGCATTGAAATTAAAAAATATCAAAGTAGAGACGGTGGGCGGCGACATCCTGATAACCGCCGAGCCTCTAAGTTGACACACGAGTAATACTCCTTTTGTCAACTTAGCAAAGCGGGGTTAATATGTTTACGGGGATTATTGAGGAAATAGGCCGGGTGGTACGCGCGGAAAACAAGACGGTGGGTCTCATGCTGGCGATAAAAGCGGAAAAGGTCTGCCAGGGCGCAGGGCTGGGCGACAGCGTGGCCGTGAACGGCGCGTGCCTTACGATCACGGATATCAAAAAAGATGTCTTGAGTTTTGACGTGATGGCGGAGACGATTGATAAAACCACTCTTGGCGGATTGAAGGCCGATGACCCGGTGAACCTGGAAAGGGCGATGAAGGCGGATTCAAGGATGGGCGGGCATCTTGTCGCGGGCCATGTGGACTACAGGGCCAGGATCATCGAGATAATCAATGGGCCGAAGGGGGTTAGTTTTAAAGTTTTCCTCCCGGGGGAATTTTCCAGGCTCGTGGTTGACAAGGGCTCTGTGGCGCTGGATGGCGTTAGCTTGACAGTCGCAGAGGCATCAAAGGGATATTTCACAGTTTACCTGATCCCTCACACATTAAAGGCCACGACTTTCGGAAATAAGAGGAAGGGAGATTATCTTAACGTGGAGACGGATATTGTTGGAAAATATATTGCAAAACAGGCGGCAAAAGAGGATAATCTAGAAGATAAACTAAAGGAATACGGGTACATATAATCCATGAGAGCGCAATTTTTCATACCGGGCGGGTTTGTATCGTTTTTAATAGCGTTTTTCATAAGGCTATGGGCGCTGGATAACGGCCATCTGCTCCTGGCGAAGCTCGCGTTTATTTACATGGTAATGCTACTGATACCCGTGGTGGTTATTTTGTTCGGCCTCGCGCTGGCCGGTTTCATGCTGCTCATGGCCGTCATATTTATAAGGCGGAAAAGGTTTTAATCATGATCATATCCATAAATTTATTATTGCTGGCGGGTCTCATAGCGGCAATGGTCTTTTTTGGAAAGAAGATGAAAGAGTCTTTGTCTAAGGACAGCGAGCAAAAGATACAGACACTTAGGGCCGAATGGGGCGATACGCTGGCCAGGAACACGGATTTGATATTGAAACAGCTGAATAACATGTCTAATTCAGTCGGCTCCCAGCTTACGAACACCACAAAGGTATTTGGCGAGGTAAAGGAGAATTTGGGCGTCTTGGCGCAGAGGGCGCAGCAGATTTACGACGTGGGCAAGGACATAGCGGGCCTGCAGGAGATATTGAGGGCGCCGAAGATGCGGGGCGGCCTGGGAGAATTATTTCTGGAGTCGCTGTTGGAGCAGATAATGCCGCGCAAGGATTTTTACGAACTGCAGTACGGTTTTAAAAGCGGCGAAAGGGTGGACGCGGTGGTCAAGATAGGCAATCGGCTTGTCCCCGTGGATTCGAAATTTCCTCTGGAAAGTTTTAAGAGATTGGTTGAGGCGGGGTCGGAAGACGAGAAAAAGCGCGCGAAAAAAGAATTCGTGAAGTCGGTAAGAGACCACATTGACGCGATAGCGGCTAAATACATACTTCCCGATGAGGGGACTTATGATTTCGCGCTCATGTACATACCCGCGGAAAATGTTTACTATGAGACAGTGATAAAGGACGAGGAATTCGCCGGCGAGAAGTCGATATTCAGCCATGCCGTTTCCAGAAAAGTCATTCCGGTATCCCCGAATAGTTTCTACGCGTACCTGCAGGTGATAATCCTCGGCATAAGGGGCCTTGAGATAGAGGGGAAAGCGCAGGAGGTCATGAAGACGCTGAGCGCGTTAAGGGGGGCTTTCGGGAAATTCTCCGAGGATTTTGAGGTGATGGGCACTCACATAGAGCACATCAGATCGAGTTACGAAAAGGCGGAAAAGAGCCTTGATAAATTTGATAATAAATTGCTGTTAGTGGATTCCATGGAGGAGAAGAAAAAGATAGAGAAGAAGTGAGTTTTGACAGCGGACGGGGCGTAGCGCAGTTGGCTTAGCGCGTCCGCCTCAGGCGGAAGGTCGCTGGTTCATGTTTTTTGTGTATGTTTTGAAAAGCAGGAAAAACGGGAAATTATATACTGGACATACAGAGAATCTAAAAAGGCGGATCTTAGAACATAACACGAAAAACGATAAAACTAAATTTAGTTATGTTAATGGCCCCTGGGAATTGATATTTTTTGAGACTTTTGATACAAGGGCCATCGCCATGAAACAAGAAAAGTTTTTTAAGACAGGCAAGGGCAGGGAATATATAAAAAATAAGATTTTGTCAGTCGGGGCGTAGCGCAGTTGGCTTAGCGCGCTTGCTTCGGGAGCAAGAGGTCGCTGGTTCGAATCCAGCCGCCCCGACCAGTAAAAATTAAAATAAATAGTTTGGTTAGCGCGTCCGCCTCAGGCGGAAGGTCGCTGGTTCGAATCCAGCCGCCCCGACCAGTAAAAATTGATCCATACCGGACACATGGGTAACTCGGCAGATTTTTCTTGACTAATCTTCATAATCTGTTATAATATAAAAAGTTAAAGAAAATATATTTTTGATAAGGCCATGGGAAAGATGGCCTTTTTTTGTCTATTGATAGGAAGGACTTTTTAAAGCATTTTAGCGTAAGTTGACAAAAGGAGTATTACTCCTTTTGTCAACTTAGAGAGATTGTTATATGAGAAAGATTAATAAGATAGTTAATGTGGTTTTGATATTCGCGCTGATAGGGGTGGTTTCGGGTCAGGACCGCGCCTATCCGCAGGCGGGACATGCCCTGAGGATCCCTCTCATGGGCTCGAAAAAAGACCCCGCCGACATAAAGACTTCCATAAAACTGGAACGCGTATCAGTGCCGCGGTTAAACCGTGAAATTTGGGTATCCGATAATGTGCTTTCCCCTAATAATATTTTCACGGAGACCTTTCTTGAGTTTATTCTGGAAAATTCCGGGATGTTCAAAGGTAAAAGAGTCTTAGATTTAGGCACCGGTTCAGGCGTGCTGGCTATCGCGCTTGCCCGCGCAGGGGCGGAAGTCATGGCCGGGGATATTTCTGTTGATGCCGTGGCTGTCGCGAAAGAAAATATCAGGGAGGAAGACGCGGATGCGCAGAAACGGATAACCGTGATATTGAGCGATTTATACGCAGCGATTCCAAAAGACATGTTACAAGGTTTTGATTATGTGGTTTTTAATCATGGTATTTACGCGGGACACCAATCAGCGGAAGATTCAGAAAGTTTTAAAGCGCGCGCCGGAACGGATTTTTGTGTCACATGCCGGGCGTTAGACGGTCTTCCCGGAGTCATCAAACAGGAAGGGGCGGGTTTTTTCTGGGGTTTACGGGGAGTACACAAAAATTTAGCAATATTATCAGAAGGTGGTTTGTGGACAGAGCTTGATTTGATTAAAAATGTTCCGAAAAACTGGATCGCGGCGCCCTTGCCGGAAACAGAACATGATTGGGTTCCAGGAGACCCCCTTATAAAAGTAAGCATATTCAGGATATATGAACCAGTCTTTTTTTCTACGGAAATACCCGCGAATCGTCATCTACGCGGCGCGCAGGCCTGCCTTTAGTTATTTTTAATTGCATAACCAGCCATTTAGCGGTAAAATAATCAAGCGCCACAGGACTTTGGCGGACTTCGGGATAAAATTTTGTTTCACAAAATTTGGGAGGATTTATGCAGGCGGTCAGTTTAGTTTTAAAAAGGGCAAGAGAGGTTTCGATAGCGAATAAGTTTATTTTGGCGTTTGGGATGGCGGGGTTGACCGGTATCCTGGCGCAATTGAGGATAATGCTTCCGTGGACGCCCGTTCCCATAACAGGCCAGACCCTGGCGGTGTTATTGGCGGGAGTCTTGCTTGGCAGGAGTTGGGGGGGCATAAGCCAGGTCATATACGTGGTCCTTGGGGTCGCCGGCATTCCCTGGTTTAACGGATTCGCTGGCGGGTACGGCGTGCTTTTGACCCCGAGCGGCGGGTATCTGCTGGGATTCATATTGTC
>Ga0265297_10006301_pt1 | contig 17355 bp, 13 predicted proteins | sample Munlanlwell13791_FD_192502 | JGI IMG/M metagenome (GOLD analysis project Ga0265297, IMG submission 192502) | Leachate microbial communities from a municipal landfill in Southern Ontario, Canada - Leachate well 137-91 | ecosystem: Engineered > Solid waste > Landfill > Unclassified | place...
TATATATTGGCATTTATTCCCATATTCGTAGCGGTAGATGCGGTTGCCAACATTCCGATATTTCTATCGCTGGTTGAAAATACGAGCAAAAAACAAAAACACAAAATAATCGTGGATGCTGTTAAAACTTCCACTGCCGTTGCCATCATCTTTGTGTGTATAGGAAAATGGGTATTTTCGCTCTTGGGAGTAACAGTTCCTGATTTTCAGATTGCCGGAGGCGTCTTGTTATTCGTCCTTTCAGCGCGCCTGCTTTTCCCCGGCGCCCAAAAAGACAATTTAATCCATAATCATGACCGGGATTTAGGGGTTTTCCCTTTGGGGACGCCTTTAATCACCGGCCCGGCAGTCCTGACCACTACTCTTATGATGGTGAATAGTTTTGGCCTGATGCCGACACTGGTTTCGTTAATCTTGAACATGGGTATTGTTTGGCTGACTTTGGTAAAAGCAGATACAATCATGAAAGTCATTGGTCCTAGCGGAACAAGGGCATTCTCTAAAATCATGTATATATTACTGGCGGCAATCGCCGTGATGATGGTCAGGCACGGGGTAACCGGAATGTTGCTAAAATGATGCGCAAAGTTTTGACTTTTATTATGGCCGGGGGTAAAGGAGAGCGGCTTTTGCCTTTAACTAAAGACAGGACAAAGCCCGCGGTTCCTTTTGGCGGCATATACCGGATTATTGATTTTACCTTGAGCAATTGCATCAATTCGGGGTTGCGCAGAATGTATATCCTGACGCAGTATAAATCATCTTCGCTCCAGAGGCATATCCGTTTAGGCTGGAATTTTCTTCCTTCGGAATTAGCTCAGTTTATCGAGCTGCTCCCTGCACAGCAGAGGGTCGGCGAGTCATGGTACCTGGGGACGGCGGATGCGATTTACCAGAACCTCTATACTTTGGAAATGGATAAACCCGATGAGGTTTTGATTCTTGCCGGCGACCATATCTACAAGATGAACTATTATAACATGATAGATTTTCACCGGGACAACGATGCTGATCTTACCGTTGGAGTGGTGGAAGTCGGGAAAGAAAAAAGCGCGCATTTCGGAGTGGTGGAAGTCGATAGCTTAAACAAGGTAATCGGTTTTCAGGAAAAGCCTAAATCCCCCAAGATCATACCCGGGAAACCGGATAAAATATATGCTTCAATGGGGATTTATGTGTTTAAGCATCCGGTGATTGAAGAAGAATTGCATGAGGACGCAAAAAGAACCGGCTCAAATCACGATTTTGGAAAAGATATAATCCCGCAGATGCTTAAGAAAGGCCTTAAGGTTGTTGCTTATAACTTTGCCAGCGAAAATAAAAATGGAGAGCAATATTGGCGGGATATCGGAACTATCGATGCTTATTATGAAGCGAATATGGATTTAATCCAGGCGTCGCCGACTTTTAACCTGTATGATAAAGATTGGCCTATCCGGACATTCCAGGAACAGTTTGCTCCGGCTAAGACCGTGCATTCGGGGGAAGAGATTGCCGGCAGGATAGGTTTGGTTCTTGATTCGATAGTTTCCGGCGGTTGCGTAGTTTCCGGCGGAAAAGTGCAGCGTTCGATTCTTTCTCCGGATGTCCGGGTAAACAGTTTTTCCGAAGTTTATGATTCAATCCTGATGGAAGGGGTAAATGTGAGCCGTTATGCCAAAATTAAAAGAGCGATTATAGATAAAGACGTGAATATCCCCCAAGGCATGGTTATCGGGTATGATTTAGCTGAAGATAAAAAAAGATTTTTTGTCAGCGATTCAGGGATTGTAGTTGTAGCTAAGGGAACGGAAATTAAATAGTAATAGCGGGTAGGTAGTAGATAGTATGTAGGAAAAAAATGGCAGGGGAAAAGATGATCAGAAAAGCCAAGATTAAAGATATAAAGAAAATCCAGGAATTGATTAATTCTTTTGCCAGGCAGGATATAATGCTGGCGCGTTCGCTTAATGAGCTTTATGAGAATATCCGTGATTTTTGGGTGGTTGAGAAAAATGGGAAGATTATAGGTTGCGCGGCAATGCATATATCCTGGGATGATCTGGCGGAAATCAAGTCTGTGGCAGTAGCCAGGAAAAACCATGGAAAGGGTATAGGCAGGGAATTGGTCGAGGCCTGCCTGAAAGAAGCTGTTGATCTGGGAGCGAATAAGGTGTTTGTATTGACTTATAAGCCGGGATATTTCAAGAAATTCGGTTTCAAACGGGTTAAAAACGCCACTCTTCCGCATAAAATTTGGGCAGAATGCATTAACTGCTGCAAATTCCCCAATTGCCAGGAGACCGCCCTCTTAAAAATATTATAAGTGAGGCCGCAACTTATGGAGCGGTAGCGAACATAAGTTGCTTGGCCGAAGTTATTCTTGACATTTTTTAGATTTTGGGTTATGTTTTATAGATTATTTTGTAATAAGAAATGTCAAGGATCCAATTCGCGCATTAAAGGAGGTTAAAGATGGATTATTTGTTTACCGATGAACAGAAGATGATTAAGGAATTGGCGCATAAGATTGCCGAGGAGAAGGTGCGTCCGGCGGCAGCTAAATATGATATTAGCGAAGAATATCCCTGGGATGTGATTAAGGTTATTGCTGAGAGCGATCTTTTTGGCTTATTTATTCCCGAAGAGTACGGCGGGATGGGCGTCAATATTACCAATCTCTGTTTGGCGACCGAAGAATTATCCCGCGCCTGCGGCGGTATCGCGGTTTGCTACGCAGCTTCGGCATTAGGAACCTTTCCCATAGTCTTATTTGGAAACGAGGAGCAAAAAAAGAAATACCTTCCGGATTTGGCCAGCGGAAAGAAAGTCGCTGCTTTCGGTATAACCGAGCCTGAAGCCGGAAGCGACGCTTCGGCAATCAAGACTACTGCCAGAAAAGAAGGAGACTATTATATTTTAAACGGATTAAAACACTTTATTACCAATGGCGGCGATGCCGAAACTTATACTGTTATTGCTATGACTAATAAAGATAAGGGGGCGCGCGGTGCTTCAGCCTTTATCGTGGAAAAGGGGACCCCGGGTTTCACTTTCGGAAAAAAAGAGGATAAATTTGGCATTCGCGCATCTTCCACCCGTGAATTGATATTTACGGACTGTAAAATTCCGGCCAAGAATTTACTGGCCAAGGAAGGCATGGGTTTTATTGTTACGATGCGCACATTCGATATGTCCCGTCCGGGCGTAGCGGCGCAGGCCTTAGGGATTGCGCAAGGCGCGCTTGAACTCGCGGCTAAATATGCCAAGCAAAGGCAGCAGTTTGGCAAATCGATTTCCAGTTTTCAGGGGATTCAGTGGATGTTGGCAGATATGGCAACTGAAGTTGAAGCAGCTAGAGCGCTTGTGTATTCCTGTGCCAGGGCGATTGATGCCGGAGCAAAAGATGTATCCAAGGAATCGGCGATGGCCAAGATGTATGCTTCGGATGTGGCAATGAAAGTAACGGTTGATGCTTTGCAAATTTTCGGCGGATACGGCTACATGAAAGATTATCCGATTGAGAAATATGTGCGCGATGCCAAGATTACCCAGATTTACGAAGGGACAAATCAGATTCAGAGGAATATTATTGGTTTACAGTTAGTTCGAGATGCAGGTAAAGTATAAAGTAAGTAAGTTTAAGTAAATATAAGTAAATTTAACTTGATATAAGTAAGGAATAAAATGAACATAATTGTCTGCATAAAGCAGGTTCCCGAGACTACTGAAGTAAGGATTAATCCGGAAACCAATACGCTTATTCGCGAAGGAGTAAAATCCATTATCAATCCTTTTGATATGTATGCGATTGAAGAGAGTGTGCGCCTTAAGGAAAGATTTGGAGGTAAGATTACAATAGTTACTATGGGCCCTCCGCAAGCAGATGCAGCTTTGCGTGAAGCAATCTCTATGGGCGCTGATGAAGGTGTTTTGGTTTGCGACCGGGCATTTGCCGGCAGCGATACCTGGGCTACCAGCTATACTCTAGCCGGAGCAATTAAAAAGATCGGGACATTTGACTTGGTTATCTGCGGCAAGCAGGCTTCTGACGGAGATACTGCCCAAGTCGGCCCGGGCATAGCCACTCACCTAAATATCCCCCAAGTAACCTATGTGAAAAAAGTAGAAGAGGCAACTGACAAATCAATGCGGGTTGAGAGAATGCTGGAGGAAGGTTTTGAAATTATCGAAACGCCGTTACCGGCATTACTTACCGTGGTTAAAGAGATAAATGAACCGCGTATTCCTTCTTTAAAGGGTCTGCTGCGGGCAAAGAGCTCCAAAATCACGATGTGGGGGCAGAAAGAATTAGGGCTTGATCCTCAGAAAATCGGTTTATGCGGATCTCCCACTCAAGTAGTCAAGATTTTTACTCCTCCTCAAAGAGTCGGTGGACAGATTCTTAAGGGCGAGATTCCAGAAATAGCCGCGCAAATCGTGGAATTAGTAAGAAGCGAGGTTAATTAATTATGTCTATCCAGGTAATCGTTGAGAAGTGCACAGGTTGCACGCTTTGTTTTAAGGCCTGCCCGTTTGGCGCTATCCGGATGACGGATAAGAAGGCGGTAATTGATCTTAATAAATGCACGCTTTGCGGCGCTTGCAAGGATGCCTGTAAATTTAAAGCCATATTACTGGAAAAGACTCCTGCCAAATGCGATATTCCGAATATAAAAGATTATAAAGGTATTTGGGTTTTCTTGGAGCAGAAGAACGGCAGGGTTCAGCCGGTTTCTTACGAACTTTTAGGCAAGGCTCAAGAGTTGTCCGGAAAATTGGGCTGTGATGTCAGCGGAGTCCTGATCGGCAATAAATTAGAAGACCAGTTGGATGAGCTTATTTTTTGCGGCGCGGATAATATTTATTTGGTCGAATCTCCGGAATTAGCTAATTTTCAGGACGAACCTTATACCAATATAATAGTGGAGTTAATCAAGAAATATAAGCCGGAGATCTTTTTGTGTGGAGCAACCAATATCGGCAGGTCGTTAATTTCACGGGTAGCTATCAACATTAAAGCCGGTTTAACTGCCGATTGCACCGGTTTAGATATCGACTCTGAGAAAAAGATTTTACTGCAGACCCGCCCGGCATTCGGTGGAAACATTATGGCGACAATTATTTCGCCTAATTACCGTCCGCAGATGGCGACGGTAAGGCATAAAGTTTTCCAGCCTTTAACTCCCGATAAAAAACGTAAGGGCAAGATTATTAAAGAAAGCTTTGATTCTTCTCTGTATTTTTCGCGCACAAAGTTGCTGGATATCGTTGAGGAGGTTGAATCTCTGATAAATTTATCCGAGGCGGATATTATCGTTTCCGGCGGCAGGGGAATGGGCAGCCATGAGAACTTCAAGATTTTGGAAGAGTTGGCTCAAGTCCTTGGCGCAGCCGTAGGATCATCGCGCGCGGCAGTAGATAGCGGGTGGATGCCTTATTCGCATCAGGTAGGCCAGACCGGACGCACGGTTGCCCCCAAGATATATTTTGCCTGTGGTATTTCGGGCCAGATCCAGCATTTAGTCGGAATGCAGTCTTCGAAAATAATCATAGCTATTAATAAAGATCCTGACGCCCCGATTTTTAAGGTCGCTACTTATGGAATTGTCGGAGACCTTTTTGAAATTGTCCCTGCCTTAACCAGGAAGTTCAAGGAAGCCTTACGCAAATAACTACCGTAATTTCCATCCATTCCTGCATTAATTAACATCATAACTTACCTTTTTGTGCTTCGATGTCAAGGAATGTAAAGATTTTCCTTGACAAAATCCCCTTTTTTAGTTAAAATGCAAACAAAATTCGTTATTTTTTAGAATATAGGGAGAAATATGCTAAACAGCGGGTTAATGACGATCGAAGATTTAGCGGATTATTTAAAGGTTACCCGGCGGACAATTTATGACTGGTTAAAGCATAATAAAATACCGGCAGTGAAACTCGTTGGCCAGTGGCGTTTTAAGAAAGATAAGATTGATGCCTGGTTAGATAACCAATCTCAACAAAATTAGAATACACCCGGCGCTAAACCGGTATTGCGCCGGCGCTGCGTTCGTACACAAGGAGAATAAATGTATTTTAAAAAACTTGAACTTTTGGGCTTCAAATCCTTCTGCGATAAAACTGTTCTGCATTTTGAACCCGGTATTACCGCGGTTGTCGGGCCCAATGGCTGCGGCAAATCGAATATTTTTGATTCTATTCGTTGGGTTTTAGGCGAACAATCCGCCAAATCCTTGCGCGGCTCAGAAATGCTCGATGTTATATTTAACGGCACAGACAATAAAGAACCTTTAGGTATGGCCGAGGTAACGCTTACTTTTGATAATAAGGCCCGTTTTTTTAATTTTGATAATGATGAAGTCGCCATTACCCGCAGGTTATTTCGTTCCGGGGAGAGCGAGTATCTTTTAAATAAAAATCAGGTGCGCCTGAAGGATATTTTGGATTTACTCTTAGGCACGGGTGTGGGCGCGGAGAGTTATTCTATAATTGCGCAAGGGAAAATTGATTTGGTTCTAAGCTCAAAGCCCGAAGACCGGCGTTTAGTTTTCGATGAGGCCTCCGGGATTACAAAATATAAGGCGCAAAAAAGGGAAACGACGCGCAAGCTGGAGGAAACCGAGCAGAATCTTTTGCGTGTTAATGATATTGTTACCGAAGTAAAGCGTCAGATTGGTTCGCTCGAGCGCCAGGCGAATAAGGCGCGTAAATACCGCGAAGTTTTCGATGAGCTTAAGAATAAAGAAATAGCTCAGGCGGTTTTGTCTAGAAAAGACCTCCTGGCGCAAAAAGAAGGAATCATTAATCAATTAAAAGAGCTGCAATTGCAGGAGGAGGGGCTTTTGGGTGTTATTCGCGAGCAGGAAGCGAAAGTTGCTTCTCGCGCCGGCGAGTTAAAGTCCTTGGAAGACAATATAATGTCGACCAGAAATGAGATTTTGAATTTAGAAAGCCAGGTAATCAGAAATAATGAGCGGATCAGTTTTAATGATGAAAAAGCCGCGGAATTGGAAAGGGAAAAAACAACCTTACAGGAACAGATCGGAGAAGTCAGGATTAAGCTTATCGTCGATGAAGAAAAGCTTAAAGAAATAAAGGCCGAGTATCTTGGGTTAAAGGCCGCTATCGAGGGGAAATCCCTGGTTTTAGGCGAAAAGGAGAGTCAGATTAATTCGCTTGCCGCTAATATAAAGAGTTCCCTGGATAAAATAGTGAATTTCAAGAAAGAGATAATGGAGCTGGTGGTGAAAATCGCCGCTGCGAGAAACCAAATTTCCGAATTTGCTTCTCAACAGCAGGTTTTCCTGGCGCGCAAGAAACGCCTTGAAGTCGATAAAGCAAAAGTTTATGAAGAAAAAGCTATCGCAGAAGAAAGCTTGAGTAAAATTATCCGGGAAGTTGATTTAGTCAAAGAAACCATTGATGGGTTGTTTCAAAAAATCAACGGAGTAAAAGGTGATTTAGAGAAAGAAGGATTTTCTCTGGCTGCCATCAATACTCAGATTGTGGATTTGGAAAGGCAGGTTTTGACTTTAGAGTCGCATAAAGAATTTCTGGAAAAGTTGAAAGAGAAATACCTCGACATCAGCGAAACAATGAATGCGACTGTTTATCTGGATAAACTGCCAACTGAAAAAACCAGCGGTTTAGTAATTAAGATTAGCGATTTCTCAGGTTTAGGCGAATCAGACAAGACAAACTTTGCGGCGAACTTCAAAGTTTCAGGAGAGGCCAAGCCTATTGAATTGGATACGCAGAAGATCGACGAAAAAATAGCTAACATTAAAGCGCAACTTGAAGGCTTAAAGAATTCCAAGCAGGCCAAGGAAACAGGGATCGAAGATTTGAATAAATCAGTTGCCGTTTTGCAGCAGGAATTGCACGGGCAGGAAATAAATCTGGCAAATAAAGAAACGCAGTGCGCGACTATCCGCGAACAGTTTAATAAGGCCAAGGAAGAAGAGGACATCATAGTTTTAGAGCTTAACGATACCCAAAAAGAGCTTTCAGTCCTGGAGGCAAACATTCTTGCCAGCCAGGATACGCTATCGGAATTGAGCAATTCCCACCGGCTTGCCGAAGATTCTATTCTCAAGGAAGAGGATAATGTTTCACAAAATAGCAAATTAAGAGAGGAATTGCTGGTTGCGATTACCCAGGTTAAGACGGAGCTGGAATCTTTGAATAAAAAAATAATATCCGATGAGCAGACTCTTAACATTTTGGAGGATACTTTTAACCGCGATAAAGAGAACTTGAAGAATGCCGAGAAACAGATTGATGATTCAGCTCAAAAACTTTTGTCGCTTAAAGAGGAATCCAAGTCTTGTGAGCTTAAGGTTATAGGATATAAAGAAGATGTTGAGGTAAAAGTTTTGACTCTTAAGGATTTTGAAATAGCTTATGCCCGGTTGTCCGAAGGAGCCGGAGATGTAAGCGCCAAGATCGAAGAGAGCAGAGCCAAGTTGGATGTTCTTAAAAACAGCCTTTATGAGCTGCAGATGCAGGATAAAGATATAGATTATAAATATTCCGCGGTTAAGGAAAGGATGCTTCAGGCTTATAGAATCGAACTGGAGGCTGTTGAAACTTTACCCGAGAACATCGATATAAGTGTTTTAGGCCAGGAAATCGTCGAATTAAAAAGAAAATTGGATTCCTACGGGACAGTGAATTTGGTTGCTATCGAAGAATATGATGAATTGAAGAAGCGGTATGATTTTCTTATCCAGCAGCAGACGGACTTATCTAGCGCAAAAGAGTCTTTGCATCAGGCTATATTAAAGATAAACCGGACTACAAAGCAGATGTTTATCGATACCTTTGAGAAAGTGCGCGAAGAGTTCCGGAATTATTTCCGTTTGCTCTTTAATGGAGGAGACGCGCAGGTCTATTTGATTGATGAAAATGACCCTCTTGAATCCGGGATTGAAATCATCTGCCGGCCTCCGGGGAAGAAATTGCAAAATATACTTTTGTTATCGGGCGGGGAGAAATCCATGTCGGCAATAGCGCTCATCTTTGCCATATTTAAAGTTAAGCCCTCGCCGTTTTGCATCCTGGATGAAATCGACGCGGCATTGGATGAAGCGAATGTGGATAGGTTCTCTAGGGTCCTGCAGGAATTTGCCAAAGGCTCGCAATTTATCGTCATTACCCATAACAAGAAGACGATTGTTAATGCTAATGTGATGTATGGGATTACAATGGAAAATTCCGGAGTTTCCAAGATCGTTTCAGTTAAATTTGCCCATGATAAGAAAGAGGGCGAAGAAGATAAGTTGGCTGTCGCGGCAGTTTAGCAGCAGGTGATGTTTCTGCCTTTATTTTTAGCCTGATACAAGTTTTTATCTGATGCTGAGATCAGTTCAGCCGGAGCCAAGCCGTCTTCAGGAAATGACGCTATGCCAAGGCTTACGGTAAGTTTTTTAGCAGGAAATATATCTTCGTGGCTAAAGGAGTGTTTCTCGGTATCCATTCTTAAGCGTTCGGCAATCAGGAACGCTTCTTTTTTGTCGGTTTCCGGCAGTATCATCGCGAATTCCTCTCCTCCATAGCGGCAAACAAAATCCATTTTACGCGACTGATTTTTAAGCAGCGTTGCCAGTTCGGAGAGAGTTTTGTCTCCGGCCTGATGCCCCAAAGAATCATTGTAAACCTTAAAGTGGTCTATATCTACCATAATCAGGCTTAAAGGAGTTTTTACCGCTTTTGCCTTTTCCAGCTCCGTTTGCAGTATATACTGAAAATAACCGTGGTTCCAGAGTTCGGTTAGGGAATCCATATGGGCTAACATAACGGTTTTTTCGTAAAGCTGCGAGTTTTCAATAGCCAGGCCTGCCTGGTTGGCTAACATAGTGAGCATATGCAGGTCGTCTTTGCTGATTGGTTCGCGGGTGATGAAGTTATCCGCGACAATTATTCCGTTTATTTTGTCTTTAGCTTTTAAAGGGATAAGAACCAATTCTTCGCTCTTTAGGGACTGGACTATCGGAGAACTCCGGTAATTTCCAACAGTCTCCTTGGTAAGCCACAAAGGCATGCCTTCTTGCGCAACTAGCGTGAGAAGATTCTCGCTTTTGTCATGCAGGGGGACTTTCATTCGTTGTACTTGTTTATTAAAACTGGATTCAAGCCCTTTACTTGAGAATTTGTAGGCGCTTATCAAGTCGTCCAAATCCATTTTTTCGCCTTCGATCTGGCTCCAAATACGGTTAGCTTCTTCGCCTGAGTCAGGGCCGATACCCATTTTCCCTTCAATCAAGCCGTCTTTTTCGTTGATTAGAAAGAGCAGGGCGCGGTTAAAGCCCAAGCCGATATGCGCAGTTACTCCGGTAAGAATGATATAAAGGATCTCATCCAGTTTTAAGGTGGTACGCATGGCGTTAGAGATCTCATAAAGGATCCCCAACTCGGTTTTAGTGCGTTCAAGCTCCTGTTTTATTCTGGCTATTTCTTCCATAAGCCTTAAATGTAACATATTTTAACCAGGCTGTCAATCTCGGCATATTCAGTTAGATTTGTTATTCCTTCGCGTCTATTGTGTTAGAAGGAGAAAGGGGGTGATTATTTGTTTGACAGTATAACAGGCGCGGGATATAATACTTAATCTAAAACTTATAAAATCGCCTGCCTACCGGCAGGCAGGGAGGCAAGTTATGGTTATAAAAGAGAAAAAAGAGGAAGTTAGTAATATTTCTGACCGAAATAAGGCTCTTGAGCTGGCTTTGGCTCAAATTGAGAAGCAGTTTGGCAAAGGTTCGATTATGAAGCTAGGAAGCCATACCAAGGCGAATGTAGAGACGATTTCTACCGGCGCGCTTACTTTGGATGTGGCTTTGGGTGTTGGCGGCCTGCCTCGCGGCAGAGTAGTAGAGATATTTGGGCCGGAAGCATCAGGAAAAACTACGCTTACTTTAACTGCAATCAGGGAAAACCAGAAAAAAGGCGGAGTAGCCGCGTTTATTGACGCAGAACATGCTTTTGATTCTACTTATGCCAAGTTAATCGGGGTAAATCTCGACGATCTTTTGATTTCCCAGCCGGATACCGGAGAACAGGCTTTAGAAATAGCCGAAACTCTTGTGCGTTCTAACGCTGTAGATTTAGTGGTAATTGATTCGGTTGCCGCGCTTACTCCGCGGGCCGAAATCGAAGGCGATATGGGTGATTCGCATATGGGTCTTCAGGCTCGCCTTATGTCGCAGGCCTTGCGTAAATTAACCAGCGCAATCAGCAAATCGCGGACTACGGTAATTTTCATTAACCAGCTGCGCGAGAAGATCGGTGTAATGTTCGGTTCGCCGGAAACGACCCCGGGGGGAAGGGCTCTAAAGTTTTATTCTTCGGTAAGGCTGGATGTGCGCAGGATCGCTTACTTAAAAGAAGGGGATAAAGTTATCGGTAATCATGTCAGGGTAAGGGTGGTAAAGAATAAGATTGCCCCGCCTTTTCGCGAGGCGGAATTTGATATCTTGCATAACGAGGGAATCGCCAAAAGCGGCGCGGTAATTGATGCTGGATTGAATATGGAGATAATCGCTAAATCCGGAACATGGTTATCATTTAATAATGAAAAACTCGGGCAAGGTAGAGACGCGGCGATCAAGAATTTAAAAGAGAATCCCAAGTTGCAAGATGCTATAGAGAAAGAAGTAAGGAAAAAGCTGAGCGTTGAATAAACGGACAGAAATTTTTGATAAAGCCAGGGATTATGCCTTCTTTCTGCTTAAATTCAGGTTGCGTAGCGAAAATGAACTTATCCAGCGCCTGAAGCTAAAGAAAATTCCCGAAAAAACGATTAAGGAATTAGTTGCATTCTTAAAAGAGAAGAAATTTATCGACGATAATATTTTTGCCAAAGCCTGGATCAACTCCCGCTTAAGAAAACCCTTAGGGTTAAGAAGGGTCAAGCAGGAGCTTAGGCAAAAGGGCGTAGATAAAGAAATAATCGAGTCGCAAAGCTCCGGCGTAACAGATTATTCCGAAACAGATACTGTTCTGGATTTAGCCAAAAGAAGATTGAATATATTAAAAGGAACTGACCAGGTTATTGCGAAGAGGCGGGTCTACGCTTTTTTACTGCGCCGCGGGTTCTCTCCGGAAATTGTCATCGATACATTAAACCAACTATGCAGGTAGATTTCTTAAGAGAAAAATTCCTCAAGTTTTTCCAATCCAAAAAACACAAAATCGTAGAGAGCGATTCATTGGTGCCTAAGGATGATCCTACCGTATTATTTACTCCGGCAGGGATGAACCAGTTTAAAAAAGAATTCCTGGGTTTTGATTCCGGTTTTAAACGGGCGGCTACTTCTCAGCGTTGCCTGCGCACCGATGATCTGGATAAGGTCGGTAAGACTTCAAGCCACCATACGTTTTTTGAAATGTTGGGGAATTTTTCCTTTGGCGATTATTTCAAAGAAGAAGCAATTGCCTGGGCCTGGGAATTTCTTACTAAAGAATTAAAAATCAGCAGGGATAGGCTTTGGGTTTCAGTTTATAAGGATGATTTTGAGGCCTATGGTATTTGGAAGGATAAAATAGGAATTCCGGTTAAGAAAATCGTTAAGCTTGGCGATAAAGACAATTTCTGGCCGGCAGAAGCCAAAACCAAAGGGCCAAACGGCCCTTGCGGGCCATGTTCGGAAATATTTTATGACTTTGGCGTTGATATTGGCTGCGGAAAACCGGATTGTTCACCCGCGTGCAGCTGCGGAAGGTTTGTAGAAATCTGGAACCTGGTTTTTACCCAGTTTAATCGTAAAGATGACGGGACGCTTGAATCGCTTCCTAATAAGAATATTGATACTGGAATGGGATTAGAGAGATTGGCTTCGGTAATGGAGGGTAAGCAGAGTAATTTCGAGATCGATCTTTTTGCTCCGATAGTCAAAGAAATCAAAAAGCGAATTACAGTTAAAATAGCTTCTGAGAAGGAATTTGTTTATGCTATAGCCGATCATCTCCGGGCAGCGGTTTTCTGTATTTATGACGGAGTGTTGCCTTCTAATGAAGGCCGTGGATATGTGGTCAGAAAAATAATCCGCAAAAGCCTCTTGCACCTGAAAACCTTGGGAATAAATGAGCCATTAATGAATAAGCTGGTTCCTTTGGTTGCCCAAGTTATGCGCGTTCCTTATCCCGATCTAAAGGATAAGCAGGAGGATATTGCTTTAGTTATTTTGAATGAGGAGAAAAACTTTATTAATGTGTTAGGTTCCAGCGAGGAATTATTTAAAAGTAAATTTGACGCATTTATAGAAAAGCCGGATTCTGAAACTGTGGGCAATGTGGCTTTTATGCTCCATGATACTTATGGGATTCCTTTGGAGTTGACCTGTCAGTGGTTGGATAAGCATAAAGTATGTTTTTCGAGGAAGGCATTTGAGCAAGCCATGGAGGAGCAGAGGCTGCGTTCAAAGTCAGGCAGCGCGATGAAAGGCGATGTTTTTGACGCCAAAGGATTGGGCTTAAAATTAGACGCAACAAAATTTACCGGTTATAAAGAAAATTCCACGGAAGCAAAGATTCTAGCTATTCTGAAAGGTGGCGCAGAAATTGTTTTGGATCAGACTCCTTTTTACGCAGAGTCAGGCGGCCAGGTTGGAGATACCGGGAAATTGGTAAACGGAAATAATGTTTTTGAAGTTTTGGATACGCAGAAAATCGGCAATGTCATTTTACATATTGGCAAGATTGCTTCCGGCGCTTTTAAAGAAGGCGACAAGGTAGTTGCCGGAATCAATGCTGAACGCAGGCTTAATATTGCCAGAAATCATACAGCTACGCACATACTGCAAGCAGCTTTAAGAAAAGTTTTGGGAACTCATGTTCAGCAGCAGGGGTCGTTGGTTGCCGAGGATAAATTTCGTTTTGATTTTACTCATTTTAGAGGTTTGTCCAAGGAAGAAGTTGCCAGGGTTCAGGAAGCAGCCAATAATTATATTTCTAAAAGTCAGGCAGTAACTTGTAAGGAGATGGGTTTAAAAGAAGCGAAGAAATCCGGCGCGCTGGCATTTTTTGAGGAAAAATATGGCGAGAATGTGCGTGTGGTGGGTATCGGAGATATTTCCAGAGAGTTATGCGGAGGGACACATCTGGATGACATCAGTAAAATTGGCCTGATAAAAATAACTAGCGAGGGGTCGGTAGCTAGCGGTATAAGGAGAATTGAAGGCGCAACCGGAATTTTTGCCAAGCAGTTTATTAAAGATGAAGAGCGAAAAACTATTGAAGAAGCAAAAAAGATAGAAAAGCTTAAAGAAGAGAAAGAGCAAGAGAAGAAGCGTAGTTTAGAAATGAGTATCAGTCTTAAAGACGCTGTCCCCAGGATTATAAATAAGGCAATAGAAGTAAATAGCGTTAACCTGGTTTCTTCGATTGAGCCCGGTTTGGATATGAACGCTCTGAGGCTTTTGGCGGATAGGGTAAAAGAAGAGTTAAAGCAGGGAGTAATTGTTTTAGGTTCGCAGGATGAGGAGCAAAAAAAAGCGTTTTTGGTTATCGCGATCACTCAGGATCTATTGGCTAAAGGATTGAACGCTGGGATATTGATCCGCCAGATTGCGCCGCTTATCGGCGGTTCAGGCGGCGGTAGACCGGACTTTGCGCAGGCCGGAGGAAGCAAGCCGGAAAATTTAGCGCAAGCCTTTGAGGAGTTAAAAAGTATTTTGTTAGATGGTAGTTAGTATTTAAGGAACCCTACATACTAGCTACTTTAACAAACGAAAGAAGGTAATCGGTGAAGATAATAAAATACGGCAGTAAACAATTAGAGAAGATTTATAACCGCGGAGCATTTAAAAAACCCCGTGTCGAAGAAAAGGTAAAAAAGATTATCGATGATGTGCGTTCATTTGGCGATGAAGCGTTGTTGAAATATACCAAAAAATTTGACGGCGTTAAGTTAATGCCAAGGCAGTTGAGGGTAGCTGAAATCGAGATTAGCGGAGCCTACCAGAATATCAGCCCTAATTTTGTAGCCAGCCTTAAGACCGTGATTGAAAACGTAAATCGTTTTTACCGCAAGGCCTTGAAAAAATCGTGGAGAATGAAGGATAGCGATGGAGTGGCGTTGGGAGAAAACTATACGCCTTTAGAGCGCGTAGGGATTTATATTCCTGCGGGAACCGCACCATTGGTTTCCACGGTTTATATGACAGTGCTGCCGGCTAAAATCGCCGGAGTTAAAAAAATAGCGCTTATAAGTCCCCCTAATAAATTTGGCCAGATTAATCCGCACATATTGGTAATGGCGGATTTATTGAAAGTGAATGAGGTTTACCGGGTGGGAGGCGCTCAAGGAATAGCAGCTTTAGCTTATGGCACAAAAACAATTCCTGCGGTGGATAAGATCGTCGGCCCGGGGAACATTTATGTAAGTGAAGCAAAGAGGCAGGTTTTTGGCCAGGTGGATATTGATATGATTGCCGGGCCTACGGAACTGGTAATTATTGCCAATCGTTCTAGCGACCCGAAATTTATTCTGGCGGATCTAGCCGCCCAGAAAGAACACGCCAAGGGATTAGCCGTGTTAGTTACTAACTCCAAAGCCTTGGCGAAACTCATAAAATCTCAAAGTCAAGATCAGGACGGTTCTATTATTTTGACCAAGAATTTAGAGCAGGCAGTTGAAGTCAGCAATAAAATTGCCCCTGAGCATCTTGAAATCATGGTCCAGAATCCCAAGCGCCTGCTTAAAAGCATTAAAAATGCCGGAGCGATATTCTTAGGGCCATATAGCCCGGCTGCAGTCGGTGATTATGTTGCGGGCCCAAGCCATGTTTTACCGACAGCCGGCACTGCCAGATTTTTTTCAGGATTATCAGTTTGCGATTTTATAAAAAGTAATCATATAATCAGTTATTCCAAAAAAGCTCTGGAAAAAATGCGCGAACCTCTGGAGAAGATTGCCGGAATTGAAGGTTTGGTTAAGCATTTGGATTCGGTAAAGGCGAGATTCCTTTAACTTATTAGAGAGTAGATAGTAGGTAGTATATAGTAGATAGGGAAAACGTAAGGAGAAGTATGAAAAAGAGGATTGTGGAGATAAAAAGAAAAACTAAAGAAACTGATATAATTGTTAAATTAAATATTGACGGAAGCGGTAATGCTAAAATTAATACCGGTATTGGGATTTTAGACCACATGTTGGAACTTTTTGCTTTTCACGGCTTATTCGATTTAGAAGTAAAAGCCAAGGGTGACTTGAAAATCGACAGGCACCACACTAATGAAGATATTGGTATTGTTATGGGGGATGCTTTTAAGAAAGCATTAGGTGATAAGATTGGAATTACGAGAGCCGGATCTTTTTCCTGGCCGATGGAAGATGTAGTAGCCAATGTTGTCGTAGATATTAGCGGAAGGGGGTTTTTCACCGGAATTGCCGGGGTACGGAACTTATCAAAGTTAAAAAATGACGAGGGGTATTCATTTGAGTATGCGAATCATTTTATTGAATCGTTTGCGAAGAGAATGGGCTTGGATTTAATTATTAAACTTGAAAGTTCAAATCCCGATCTACATACTAATTTAGAAACAATTTTTAAGGCATTAGGGAAGGCTTTGGATCAGGCGACGCAGATTGATCCTCGGAGAAAGGGTGTACCATCAACAAAGGGAGTTATTGATTAGAGAAAATCACAATATTTAAGCTCCAATGTCGAATGAAATCCCAATGATTCAATGGTCCAATTGGGGATTGGAATTTTGGAAATTAATTGGTCATTGTGATTTGGTGATTGGGAAATTAAAATGAATAGTATAGCTATTATAGATTACGGTATGGGAAATATCCATAGCGTAAAAAAGGCGCTTGAGCTTTTTGGCGCTAAAACAAAAGTAAGCAATAATCATAAGGAGATCTCTTCTTGCCGGAAGTTGGTTTTACCCGGAGTAGGCGCTTTCGGAGACGCAATGCAGGAATTAGAGAAGCAGGGTTTAGTCGATTTGATTAGGGATATGGTAAAAAATAAAAAGCCTTTTTTAGGGATTTGCCTGGGGATGCAGCTTTTGTTTGAAAAGAGCGCGGAGGCAGATAAACATAAAGGGCTGGGGATTATTGAAGGGGAAGTCAAGAAATTTCCGGTTTCTGATTTAAAAGTTCCACATATGGGATGGAACCAGTTGAGGCAAAAGTCAGGCGGGTGCCCGCTGTTAAAAAACATACCGGATAATTCTTTTGTTTATTTTTGCCATTCTTATTATCCTGATCCGGCTAATAAGAATGCAATTGCCGCGGTTACTGATTATGGCCTGGATTTTGCTGCTATGGTCTGGCAGGATAATGTATATGGCGCGCAGTTTCACCCTGAAAAAAGCCAGGGAGTTGGATTGCAGATGCTTAAGAACTTTGTAGAATTACAAATT
>Ga0265297_10006302_pt1 | contig 17354 bp, 27 predicted proteins | sample Munlanlwell13791_FD_192502 | JGI IMG/M metagenome (GOLD analysis project Ga0265297, IMG submission 192502) | Leachate microbial communities from a municipal landfill in Southern Ontario, Canada - Leachate well 137-91 | ecosystem: Engineered > Solid waste > Landfill > Unclassified | place...
GGCGGAACGAGCCTTATGGGAGGGGAAGGGACTATTATTGGCTCGGTTATCGGCGCTTTGATTATGGCTAGCCTGGATAACGGGATGAGCCTGATGAATACAAATATTACGTATCAGTATATCATTAAGGGTTTGATACTTCTTTTGGCTGTATGGGTGGACATAGCTACAAGAAATAAAGCTTAAAATTAAAAGGTGCCGATGAAAGAACTTTTATATATTGCTTTAGGGTTTGCCGCCGGAACCCTCTCCGGGATGTTTGGAATCGGAGGAGGCACCATATTGATTCCGGCCTTGGTCTTTTTGGCCGGATTAAGCCAACATGATGCCCAGGGGACAACTCTTGCGATTATGCTTTTGCCAATCGGGCTATTGGCTGTATTGCGTTATTACCAGAGCGGCCATGTGCATTTTTATATCGCCGCATTCATATGCCTGGGATTTCTTATCGGAGGGTTTGTTGGGGCAAATATGGCGGTGGCCGTCCCTAATCTTATATTGCGTAAAGCATTCGGAGGCTTTTTATTATTAGTTTCTATTTATACGATTTTCGCTAAATAAATGAAAAAAACAACGTTTTGTATATTACTTATCGTGTTTTTTACGGCTGTTTTTTGCTGCCGGGGGCAAGCGGATATTTCCATCAAGGTGGGTATTTACGAGGATGCTCCGCTTGTATTTGTTGATTCCAAGGGTAAACCCGCGGGTATCTGTGTTGATATTCTGGAAAAAATCGCCTCAAAAGAAGGTTGGAGAATTGAATATATCTTTGGAACGTGGCCCCAGTGTTTAGAACGGCTTAAGTCCGGTGAGATCGATCTTTTGCTTGATATTGTCTATACGCAGGAACGAAGCGAGCTTTATGATTTTACCGCCGAATTCATTATATCGGATTGGGGGGAGGCGTATGCGAGGAAAGAATCAGGCGTTCAATCGATTCTTGATTTAAGGGGCAAGATAGTCGCAGGAGTAAGCAACGATATATATTATCTGGAATTCAAGAAACTTGCTAAAGCTTTCAAGCTTGATTGCGCTTTTGTCGAGGCAGGCGATTATGCCGGAGTATTTAAGCTTTTGGAGGAGAATAAGGTTGATATAGGAATTGTCAGCCGTTTATACGGAGCCAAATATGGGAACAAGAGCGGCGTTGCCCAGACCGCAATCGTATTTGCTCCTGAGGATTCACGCATCGCCAGCCCTAAAGGAAAGAACGGCAGTTTCTTGAAAGCATTAGATAGGAATATTGTCGAGCTGAAAGAAGATAAAGATTCCTATTACTACCGGGTTCTTGATAAATGGCTGGGAGATGTAAAAACGCGGCGTTTCTTAAATTTCTTATTCTGGTTTTTGATATCGGCTCTCGGTTTGTTGCTGATTTTTGTGCTGTTAAGCCTGATATTGAAAATCCAGGTTGGACGAAGGACCAGGGATTTGACGGCAGCTTATAGCAAGCTTAAAGAAACCCAGGAGCAGTTGATTCAGGCGGCTAAGATGGAGGTTGTCGGCGGGCTGGCCAGCGGGGTCGCCCATGAAGTAAAAAATCCTCTTGCCATAATTATCCAGGGAGTGGAATATTTGGAAAAAAAGATTCCTCCCGAAGATCAAAATATCCTGATGGCATTCAACAATATAAAGACTGCCGTAGAAAGAGCGGACAATATTGTCCGGGATTTGCTTGATTTTTCGCGGGTTAGCAAATTGAATATGGAACCGGAAAATATAAATACGCTTTGTGAGAAGGCGCTTTCTTTATTGAAATACCAGCTTGATAAAAGCCGTATTGAGGTAGTAACCAGCCTGCAGGCGGATATCCCCGCGATTAAGATGGATAAGAACAAAATCGAGCAGGTGATATTGAACCTGCTTATGAACGCCTTACAGGCAAGCTTCGAAGGCGGCAGGATTTCGGTGAAAACCAGATTTAATTTTATCGCCAAGGAAGTAGCGCTTAAGATAGAAGACAATGGTTCGGGTATCCCGGAGGAAGCCCTGGGTAAGATATTCGACCCTTTTTTTACGACTAAACGCGGCAAAGGGGGCACGGGATTGGGTTTATCGGTAGTCAGGAATATTGTGGAAATGCATGGCGGAAAGATTGAGATAAAAAATAACCGGTCAGGCGAAGGAGCGGCTGCTATTTTGACTTTTAAGGCCTAGGGGGGAGGTATGGACAAAAAGAGGATTTTAGTAATTGACGACGAGGACGCAATTGACCAGTTGGTGAAGTTAAATCTTGAGGAAACGGGTGAATATAGCGTTGAAAATCTGGCTTCGGGTTTGCAGGCGGTAGAAAAAGCGATAGAATTCAAGCCCGCGTTAATCTTTTTGGATTTGGTTATGCCTGACATTGATGGAGGGGCGGTTTATAACCTGCTAAAAGAAAATAATCAGACCAAGGATATCCCCGTTGTCTTTTTGACCGCTATGGTTACTGAAGAGGAAACCGGTGAAAGCGGCAATATTGTCGGCGGCCATCCCATGCTGGCTAAGCCGGTTACTACCAGGAAACTTATCGAGTGCATCAAAAAATATATTAAGTAATCTAAAATATCCCAACGTTTATTCCTGCTATAGGATTCCCTGACTCCTTCTTTTTCTGGGCAGGTTTATGCCGCTCGAGTTTCCATATTAAAGTGGAATATTAATAAAAATGGAATTTAAACTGCGGACAGAGTTTGTCGAGTTGGATAATATGCTAAAGGCTTTGGAGCTTGTTAAAAGCGGGGCGGAAGCCAAACAACGGATACAGGCAGGTTCGGTGAGGGTAAATGGCCTTATTGAGTCAAGAATTCGCCGGAAGCTGTGCCCGGGTGACTTTGTGGAGTTTGGAAGTCAAAGGGTTGATGTTGTTGGCTAAGGCGCTTGCTTAGAATATTATTTTTTCTGTTAGCGGCAAGATCTATAATTATGGAATCGAAAATTTATGCTAAGACTGCAAGAGAAAGATATTGATAGGGCGGCGGAGGTTTTTGTCCGCTCTTTCCAGAATGACCCTTTCGCGGTATTTTTAGCCGGGAATGAGCCGCAAAGAGGGGAAATTATGTTTTTATTTTTTAAATTTATGCTGCGCTACGCGTTTTTCTATGGCGAGGCATACGCAACCTCGCCACATTTTGAAGGCGCGGCAGTTTGGCTTCCTTCACGATATGCTAAAATGACGCCGGAATTAATTAATAAGGCGGGTGGTGAGGTTTTATACAGCAAGCCGGAGAGTGATTTTATCGAGCGTATGCGTTCGCTAAACGAGCTTGTTGACGCAAAACATGAGCAGCATATTTCGATTCCGCACTGGTATTTGGCGTTCATTGGCATTGTCCCGGATTTCCAGGGAGCCGGGTTCGCCGGTAAATTGATTAAGCCAGTGCTGGAAAGATTTTCGGCTGACGGCTTGCCTTGTTATCTGGAAACTAATAATGCAAGAAACGTGGCTTTTTATGAGCATTATGGTTTTCGGTTATTGGAGGAATATAAAGCGCCGCAAGCCGGGTTAACTTTTTACGCAATGTTGAGAAAATAATAATGAAAAAAGGAATATCTGTTAGTATTTTCGGTTGGCCTCTGGTTTTATTCCCTTAGGACTATTATGCCTTTTCTTGCGGATATATATATATATATATATATATATATATAAAGACAAATTAACTGAATAAATACTTATGTTTAGTGAGGCAGGTTATGAAAAATAAGGTAACGGAAATACCGGCAAAAGGTGAAATTATAATTTATCGGACTAAAGACAAGAAGGTTCAGCTTGAAGTTAAACTGGAGCAGGAAACGGTTTGGCTCTCACAAGAACAGATAGCAACACTTTTCAAGACCGAACGCAGTGTTATTACTAAGCATCTTGGTAATATATTCCATTCCAATGAGTTAGAAGAAAAAAGCAATGTGCATTTTTTGCACATTCCTTTTTCCGATAAGCCTGTAAAATTCTATAATCTTGATGTAATAATCTCGGTTGGCTATAGAGTTAATTCAGCCTACGCTACTCAATTCCGTATTTGGGCTACAAATGTCTTGAAGCGGCACCTAATTGATGGCTATACACTAAATGAGAAGCGCCTAAAAGAGCAAGGAATAAAACTTCAGGATTTGCAGCGTGCGGTTGCGCTTATCGGTAGCATGAAAGATCGTAAGCAGCTCGAATATAAAGAAGATATGGGTTTGCTGGAAGTAATTAACGATTATAACTACGCGCTTGGGCTTTTGGATGACTATGACTATAAGCGGCTTAAGATAGCTAAGACTTCAAAAGAAGAGAAATTTGTTTTAAGCTATGAGACTGCTATAGAAGCCGTAAACAAGCTGAAAGAGAGGATTGGCACTTCAGATTTATTCGGCACAGAGCGTGATAGATCATTTAAGAGTTCAGTTTCTTCAATCTATCAGACATTTGGCGGAAAGTATTTATATCCTAGTATTGAAGAGAAAGCAGCCAATCTTATTTATTTCATTGTGAAAAACCATTCTTTCGTTGATGGTAATAAACGAATTGCAGCTTCTATATTTCTTGGTTCTTAGAGAAAAATGGTATTCTGTATAAGGAAGACGGCTCAAAGCGCATTGCCGATAATGCTTTAGTTGCCTTGACGTTAATGATAGCCGAAAGTAAGTCCAGCGAGCGGGATATTATTGTTACGCTGGTGGTGAATTTGATAAATAGGAATAATTAACATATGGGGAAAACGGTACATATTAAAACTTTCGGTTGGCCGTTGGCTGCGCTATAGGGGGACGATGGGGAAGATAGCGGAGGCATTGATAGGAGAGAATTAAGTAGTAGGAGGTATATTATGCCTGTAAATAGATATGCAATGTATCTAAAACATATGAAGGAAGGGAATCTTCGTTACGAGGCGGTAAAGGACATTTTATACACCATCAGCGGTAAAATAAAAGAAATTGATGACAAAATCCTTGGGATAAATAGAACTCAAAATAACCTTGAGGATATTACTGGAGAGGAAGAGGTCTTTATCGAGGAATTATTAGGAGCAGCGTTTGTGGTTTGCCAAAGTTATATTACCTCCATAGTCTCCGATTTTAAAAGACTTCATGAGTATGTTTCGGTTCCACCATTGACAAGTACTGACGGAAGTAAAGATGCTTTGTGTAAAACTGAAAGCGATAATGTAGTAAGCTCAGAATATACAGAAATTCAAATTATTAATGGGTTTGCAAACTATTTTAAGCATCATGATCAGTGGCCATTGGATTGGAAGGAAAAAGGGCTTATTACAAAAGAACATATTGATGATCTAGGGCTCTCTTGGAATAGTATTTCTGAGAAAATGGTTAGTAATAATTGGGCGCGGCAGATAAGTTCAACAGAGTTATTTTTCAAGGCAAATCTAAAACTGGAAAAATGTTCGATGATGCGTGTTTTCAACGATGACTTTGAGCACCTTAAGACTCTCTTAAATCACATAATAGATAACTCGAGAGATGGCTCAAGATATGCCATTGATATAATACAATCCGTTGGTGCAAAATCTGGTTCAAATGGTAATATGAGAACAGGTGTAAAGGTATTGGGGTGTTCAATATGTAGTGATTTAGAGCCACTGTTTGACAAAATTATCCATTGGCGAGATAAACTTATAAAAAAATATCGGGAAGAACTCGTAGGACTGGGGAAAATAAGGGCTTGCCTTTAGATGCGAAAAATGTTATAATTGTATCAAATTATGAAGCGATTATAAGTGCTAATCGCTTCACTAAGGAGTAAACAAAAATGAAATATATCTGGCAAAATGATTCTTGGCCGAAACTAAAGTGGAATAGTAATGTTCTTCTATCTCCTTTGGGTCGCGCGCGTCTTTTGCAAGGCAGTCTTCTTGGCCGTGTCAAGCGCCTTGGCTTTCAGCTTGGCGAAGAGGCGCAGGCAGATATCCTTACGGAAGAAGCCATTAAAACAGCTGCAATTGAAGGAGAGAAGCTGAATCCGCAAATGGTGCGTTCATCGGTTGCCAGGCATTTAGGATTGCGCGAAGCCGGTTTGGTTCCAGCTACTCGTTCTGTAGATGGCCTGGTTGAGGTTATCTTAGATGCGACTCAAAAGTATGGTAAAGCTCTTTCTGCGGATAGGCTTAAGGGATGGCATGCCGCACTTTTTCCGTCAGGGTACTCTGGCCTTCATAAAATCAGGGTTGGTCAGTGGAGGGGAAAAGAGCCTATGCAGGTCGTGTCCGGGCCCATGGGTAAAGAAAGAATCCATTTTGAAGCGCCTCCTAGAGAAGCCCTAGAGAGAGAAATGCGGCAATTCTTATATTGGTGGGAATTAAGCCGTAAGGACACGGATGGAATTTTACGTGCCGGTTTAGCACATCTTTATTTTGTAATCATCCATCCTTTTGAGGATGGCAACGGACGTATTGCCCGGGCATTGACAGATATGGCTTTGGCGCAGGATGAAAAACTCAAAGTTCGTTATTACAGCCTTTCCTCCCAGATTATGGAAGAAAGAAAAGGATATTACAACATCTTAGAAAAATGCACCAAAAGTGATAGCGTGGACGTGACTGAATGGTTGGTTTGGTTTTTAGAATGTTTTGAACGAGCCATCCAGAGATCCGATAAGATTATCGGGAACGTATTAGCTAAAGCGGAATTTTGGCAACAACATGCTCAAACCGGTCTTAACGAGCGTCAGAAGAAAGTTCTTAACCGTCTCTTGGATGCCGGTCCCGGAGGTTTTGAAGGATGTTTAACTACGCGTAAATATGTAAGTATTGCTAAAGTAAGCCGTGCTACGGCATTTCGTGAAATTTCGGATTTGCTTGAGAAGAAGATTTTACGCCAATTATCCGGCAAGGGACGTAGCGTTCATTATGATCTGCTTTGGCCGCAGGTAAATAAATAGATTATTAAAATGAATAATAAAGAGATGCCAAAGAAGAAAGTATTACTTTGCACTTACGGTTGGCCGATGGACACCTTATAGGCAGACTATGGAGAGGGTAACGGAGGCGGCGCTGAGCTTGGTTTAATGTGCCATTTTTTAGGGAATTAGAGAGGTAGTTGGGCACCAAATAAGGAGGCAAAATTTCCCCTTGACAAAAGTATATCATAGTGATATACTTTCTTCGGAGGTGATAATGATGTCTGTGATGATGAATAAAGAGCTTTTAGTAAGGATGCCTTCTTCGCTTTATGAAGAGACAGTAAAACTTTGCAGGAAAAGATATATGTCAATATCGTCGTTTATCCGTGAGTTGATTATTGAACAAGTGGAAAGTTCCCTTAGCCAGGCAGAGGAAAAGATTGTTGCGGAGGGCGAAAGGCAATACCTAAAAGGCAAAGGTACCAACTGGAGAAAGATAAAACGTGGGTAACTTTGAAGTCCTTTTAATGCCGGCAGCGCTTAAGTTCTATAAGTCCTGTCCGGAAGAGCTGGCAAAAAGGTTAAATAAGTGCTTTGAGGACCTCGAAGCTAACCCTTTTTGGGGCCCGAATATCAAGGTGTTAAAGGGCGAAAAGAGGCGGTATAGATACCGGATCGGAGATTACCGCGTTATTTATGGGGTAGATAAAGAAAACAATAAGGTTTTTGTTACTTTGATTGCCTCTCGGTCTTCGGTGTACAGGAATATAAATTAGGCACGTGTACTCCCCGTCTGATTTCCCGAAAGGGTTCAGGCGGGGTTATTCTTTATGAATCCAAGATTGATAGAAGGAATGAGAAATGAAGAAATGTCCTTTTTGTGCAGAAGAAATTCAGGACGAGGCGATTAAGTGTAAGCATTGTGGAAGTAATATCGGAGATAATAAATCAGCTGCCGATGTTCAACCGTCAAGAAATCCACTCGGAGAAAGGTTGTTAGCGCTAGTCAAAGAAATTAAAACTAATAAGAAGCCGTTCAATCTTAAAAAAGGATACTTAATAATTTTTGGTGTAATTATGGTTCTTGTTATATTATCGTCTATTACCTCTCGATATTCTACGTTCAATATAGGCGATAGAGTAGTTGTTATAGACAAAGGCAAAGAATTTACAAGTTATGTTGAGGGAGGAAGTACCCTGTCATATATGTTTGGGGGTAAGGGTAGAATGATAGAAACCCCCGATTCGGAAAAAATCTATAATGGTGAAAAAGCAACAGTTAAGGATATAGGTTGGGAAATAGAGACGCCTGAGGTACATTACTATACAGACGGAACAAGTAAAGTTACCGGGTATACCCACTCAGGGGATAAAAAATACTATATTGAATCCGACAGTGGAAATAAAATTTGGATAAAGGGCGAGGGACTTAGGAAAGAATAATTTGATAGCTCAAATATTAAAACGTATGAGGAGATGATTAACATGGCCGAAGTTAAAGATGTTTTGGATATCCAGGGGGCTTGTGAACTCTTGGGGATTTCTATTAAGACCTTCCAGAAACTTTTAAGGGAAGAGACTATTCCTGGCCGCAAGATTGGCCGCGAGTGGCGCTTCTCTAGGCAGGCACTAATTGAGTGGATAGGCAAAGGTAGCTCAAAGGCCTAACGGAGTGGGATTTACGCTTGGATTGGGGATATTTAGCTGTTTTAAAGGCTAAATTAGGGCATTTAAGGGTAAAAATGGGCTATAGGTTAATGACGTATAAGGGTAAAATAGAGGTAAATAGAGGGGCAGATGAAGTTAACATAATCCCCATTATAGGAAGTTGAAGGTAATATAGAGGTAATATAAGGGTAATTTAAGGGTTAAAAGGTCAACAAAAACAACTTAAAAGGACGCTTTTTAATCTGGAAAGAGATGCCAAAATCTGCTCTCTTTGGGCGCAAGATAGCCTATCTATGGAAGAAATCGCCTCAAGGTTTTTGATTTCCACAAGTCGTGTCCAGCAAATCATTTACGCAAACAGGCACTGGATAAAAATAGATAAAGAGTATGAAAAATTCAAGAGGCTTACTCATTTAAAAAGAATGCTCAAAAATCATCCTGATGCAATAGGTAGAAGGTGTTGAGGTTTAACTAAGAACCAATGGAAGAACAAGAGAAAATACGGGCAGCTCAATTAATCCATGAAAAGGCCCGTTACTATCGAGGCAGGTTTCTTAACTCAGTCGCTTGTATTGAACACGATATCGCACATATCCTAACTGACTATTTTTGTACTTCTGATCCCGGGAAGAGGGCAATCTTCTATGAAGATATTGCTACTGCAACATTCTTTAGTCTTCGCAGAAAGAAAGATATCTTAATAAAAATAGTGCAGGCAGATTATCCATGCTATTGGGAAGAAAATCAAGAAGTACTTTCTGCGTTTCAAAAAATAATTGAGCTTAGGAATAAGTTAGCGCATTCGATACTGGATGTATCAGGCGCAGCCTTAGCCAGATCAATTAAAGAAGGAATCGGTTTTACTGATTTGGATGACGGTCGACCTATAACAGAAGAGGAATTCAACGACTGGGATGTAAAGGCAACAATGATTAATTCTTGTTTAAGAGATATTAAACGTCTCTTACCATTTAAGCAAATCAGACCAGCTAAGGCAGAAAATAGTAAAGCATAAACAGATGGAAAATAACATATTAAGAAAGCTTATATTAGAGGTGCTGAGGGATAAAAAAGGAAGTCAATACCTTGTTATTGTTGATGAAGTAGAAAAATTGGCAGCTCAGCAGAGCCTTTTTCCTGCACAAAATAAGCGATTGGGCTCAGATGATAAGATAAAAATACAAGAGATTCTGTGGGACTTAATTGTTGAGAGAATTTTAACTGTGGGGTTAGATGAATGTAATCCCGATTGGCCATTTGTTCGCCTCTCTGAATATGGAGAATCCGTTGTTAAAGAAGCACTGCATCCTTATTACGACCCGGAGGAATACGGCGCCGTAATTAATTCGATAGTGCCATCCGTAGATAGGGTTATCAAGCAATATGCAATTGAAGGAATTAACTGTTTTAGGCAACGTTTATTCTTTGCTTCTGCAGTAATGTTTGGCGCGGCCGCTGAAAAAGCTATTCTGACTTTATTGGAATCAATCATAAATACTGAAACAGATCATAAAGCAAAATCTAAATTAGGGAAGCTGCTTGAGCGGCCGAATCTCCCGAAAATATTAGCTTCTATTAGAGATAACCTGGATACCCTGATAAAGGCAAAAACAATTCCTTATGCAGTATATCAGGGGAGCGCGGAGCATCTACTTTCATTATTTGAAATGATAAGAGCTCAACGTAATGATGCGGTTCATCCAGATATCGGGGAAGTAAATAAGACGAAGGTATTTTTAACCATTCAAACATTCCCGAGCGCGCTTGAAGTTGTTTATCGATTAATTGAATGGTTTAATAAGAGAAAAACCTAATCAGCATATTCTGTAGTCAGTACATTATTCCGAAACACCAACCCCCGTATTAGAAAATCTGCCATCTTCCTAGTACCATTAAAATCTTATAAGATATCTATTGACATTCCTTGTATAGTTTGATATAGTATGTATAGTTATGCGAAAGGAGGTGATTATATTGGGGCCAATGAGTGAGTTTTATACGTCAAGCGATGTAGTGAAGGAGTTAAAGATTAGTAAGAATACCCTGTTTGCTTGGGAAGTTGCCGGTAAGATACCAAAGGCTAAAAGACATCCTATGAATAAGTATCGGGTATGGACCCGGGGCGATATTGAGAAGATAAAGAAGATTATCAATAAAGGGTTGAGATAGGGGGTATCGATTATGAAAAATATTCTTGAATATGTCGACAAGTATAAGAATGTATTAGAAACATTTCAACGCCCGGAGGTATTAAGCGCACTACAGCTTCCAAAGGTTCAAAAGGCCCTGGATGATCCAGGCGTTCGTTTTTGCTTTTTTGCGACATACGAATGTTTAATTAAAAAAATGAAGGATGCTAAAAAATTATGCGAAAAATCAGATTGCGAAAAAGAGATGGCAGCTGTTTTAAGGCGTTTTGTTAACCCATCTGATAAAGATAAAGAAGCCAATAGTTTCTTTTCGAGAATGCTTAAACCCGCGCACTTTAATAACTGGGATAAATTAATAAAAAGAATTGAATTCTGTGGAGATGCGCTTGATGTTGTAGAAGCAATAGATAAGAAGATGCGATTGCCATATTAAGGATATAAAGGGCTTAAAATAAAGGAGGTGTATTGTGGACACGAAAGCAGAATTTTTCTTAAGCGCAGGGAGTATCGGTCGCCACAGAAATTGGGGATATGTTAAATATTTTACTCCGAAAAGTATCTATCGGGATGCTAAAAAAGCAGTTTCGCAATATGGCGCTAAAAAGGTTTCTTTTAGGTTTGCGCAGCCGTTAAGAATAACTTCAATTATAATTAGCTATTGATAAGTTGTTTTAACCAGGAGGATGAACTATGGATGTTATTCCTAAATATGTTTTGAAGGCAAAAGACATTACTGCCGCACTGTGGCAGATGATTAGAAAAACCTTCCCGACAAAGTATCGTAAGATGCGGGAAGAGATTAAGCGAAGTGGCCAGGATAGGGTTAGATTTGAGTTTGATGAAAATTTTAAACCGTTGGGAGCGATTATTAGTGTTTAGGTTATCGCTTTTATGCAAAAATTAAGACGATTTGTCTATAACTAGCATTGGCCAGCTATTACCTGGAATGCCTCTGAATATATACGGCAATATCGCTAGTTTTAGGGTATAATGGTTGCTGGGGAATCGTTGACGAAGTATGAAGATGTGAGGAAAACGTGAGTATCACTTTGAAACAGAAGAAAATCGAATGTATCTATTGTAGTTCAGAGCAAGTTAAAAAGGCTATAGCTACTGGTATCGATGCGATTGAGTGTCCTTTTTGCGGATATTATGAATTAGGGAAAAGCAAGAATAAACGAAAACGTAAACTAACCCCATTCGGTTATTATAAAGATGCCCTCGAATCAGTCCACAATAAAATTCCTTTCCTAACAAGAATATTTAAAATAAAATCAGTCCCACTGAAAAAGCAATATGAAATATTACAAATTTTAGTAATGGGTTTTTGGGATAAATACTATGAACAGAACACTATTCGTGGTAAATCTCAATTCAAAGAACGTCAATCAATAGACTTCAACCGACTAAAAGAAACTATTAAGATTATATTTATTAATAAGGGCGGTTGCGCCCATCTTCCAGATGATGACAAGGACTTGTGCTTAAAAATTATTGATGATGGCATTAATCTGTGGAAGCTTTCGGAAAAAATGAATAAAGAAATATATAGTTCAGTAAATAAAAAAAGCAATCATAGATTAAAAAATAACCCTAAGGATTTAAGAGCGTACACTAAGTTAATAAAAGCTTTAGTTTTGTCATTAAATCCCTTATTCATCGATAAATATAGAGATGACGGTAAAAAGAAGAGCCTTAAAAAAGAAGCTACATTCCAATTAGTTTCCGATTTACTTAAATGCGCTTTCCCGCAACTTCAGTTTACCTCCGAGCAAATAAAAGCCAGATTTTATAAGTAATATCCTTCCTGTAACCAATTTTTACCCCTGTTTTTAATAGGTTACTTTTCGTGACAATAATTTCTTTAAACCTTATAATTCTAATTGAAGCTTATAGAATTACTGTTTTATGCTAATAGTGGCCTTGAGAACTTGGCCGCAAAAAAGGCTTCTAATCTGAGATTTAAAAGAAAAAGTGAAGAAAAGGCGAAGAAAATGGATGAAGTAGTGATTTCTGAAATCAATATTCTACCAATAAAGCCACGCAATGGTTTGCTCGCTTTTGTCAGTCTTGTTTTAAATAATTCATTCTACATAGGAAGTGTAGCTATTCACTCAAAGCTTTCTGAGCCGGGATATAGATTAGTATATCCTGAAAAGATTCTAGCAAACGGTTGTAAAGCTGGCTGCTTCCATCCGATTAACCATTATGTCGCGAAACAAATAGAAGAAAAAATAACCGAAGCCTACGAAGATTTGATTAAAAAAGTAAAAAGGAAGGTGGAAAATGGGATTTAGTCTAAAGCTAGGGGAAATATTTACAGAATTAGGATTTAAGTCTAAAGATGATACTAAATTACAGGATTTTATTAAGTCCATCGGCGATTTAAGTCTAAAATCCGTAGCTTCTGTCTTCGGCGTAACTAAGCTTTATGAAGGCTTATATAAGATTATGGAGATTGCCGATCAGACAGCCCTGGGAATGTATCTTTTTTCATCCCAGACTGGGATGTCAGCCCAGAAAATGCAACAGTGGAGCAATCTTGCAGGGCAAATGGGCGTTTCGGCTGAAGACGTTATCAGCTCAGTTAAAAGGCTTCAAGATGGTGTTGCGCGCATGCGCTTGACCGGAGAAGGCGCTCAGGGATGGATGTTATTAGGCATAGACCCTACAACCGCCAAGGATTCTTTCGAGCTATTATCTCGGGTCCGGGAAGCCATTAAGAGCCTATCTCCTGAATATCAACGCTTGGCTCTGCAGCAAGTTGGACTTTCTGAATCAATGCTCTCAATGATGAAGGTATCAGACGATATGTGGGCTTCGTCAGGAAAACTAATTAAGAATACAGACGAGCAGACGGAAGCCTTAATGAGAAATCACGGAGCCTGGGCAAAGTTAAAAGCGGAGTGGAGAATATTGCTTGCAGATTTAGGCACGGCGCTGGCCCCATTCTTGGAAGTCATAGCAAGGGTATTGGATTGGATTGTTGCCTCTGTTCATAAATCTAAAGTTGTCAGGTTTACATTAGAAACAATTATTGGGGCCGTTGGAGTTCTTATTGACGCTTTAATGGCCTTGATAGCGGTTATAAGTGTTTTGGCAATAGCCGGGTGGATTTCAGGACTAAGCGAAATAGCTTTAGTAATCGGGGCTATTGCCGCGGGACTTGCTCTAATCGCCCAAAATTGGGATAAGGTTAAGGGGTTCTTTGGCGGGATAGGGAATAAGGTAGGTAATTGGTTGGCTGAAAATAGAGAAAAGAACCTGGCCGCATTTTCTCCAGCGTCTTTTGCTATTCCAGATATGTCTATGCCAGCAGCAGGTTCAGTATCAACCAAAACAAATCATAACCAATTTCATTTTAGTATTACCGGAGGAAGTTCTGAAGAGATAGCTAATAAGGTAGATGAGAAGATTCAAAGAATGTTCAGCGACGGAGAATATCAAACAAGAGAATAAAGTGGGATAAGGTCAAGTAATTAAGTATCGAATTTTACTGAGGGAGATTTGAGATGGAGATGTACAGCACTACAAATATCACATTAGCAGCCTTTCTGCTTTCCAGCCTTCCCGCAAGTACCTTTACGGTAGAAAATCAAAAGAATTCCTTTCAGAAAATAATTAAGCTTTTTTACTCCGAAACTCAGCAGGAATTAATTAGAACATTAGTCAACGATTACTTAAATAAAAAAGCCAAAGTAGATCTTTACAGCTATGGTCGTAAATTGAATCTACTCCGTGATGCGATTAAGGAGGTAGACCGTGGCTAATCCTCAGATGGAAGATAAGATTGAGGGTGGATATATTCTATTATCCAGAAGATTATTAGATAGCGGAGTAATGATGGGCGCTCCAATTTTGTTGAAGCTTTGGGTATGGCTTTTACTCAAAGCCAATCATTCCCCTTATAAAAACATAGAAAGGGGACAGGTTTTTACTACTATTGAAGAAATGCAGGGTGCTTGTGCTTATAAGATAGGCTACAGGCCGGTGCAGCCAAGTAAAGACCAGATACGAAGCGCATACGAAGCCCTTACGAAGTCCAGTATGATTACCACAACGAAGACCACACGGGGTTTAATCATAACTATTTGCAATTACGACTATTATCAAAATCCCAGGAACTACGAAACCCACAACGAAAAAGTTACGAAGACTTTACGAAGCCAATCTACCCCCCACACTATATACAAGAATGTAAAGAATGATAATAATGATAAGAAAGAGAAAAAGCTCTTTCTCGAGTTTGTTTATTTAACTGATGATCAATACCAGAAACTCTTAAGTAAGTTCGGAGAGCAGGAAGCCAAGGCCCGGGTTGAGAAGCTTAATAATTACATAGGATCTAAGGGTAATAAATATAAATCGCATTATCATACCATCCTTACCTGGGCTAATAGAGATAAAGAAAAACCTCTAATCGTTACTTCAACACAGAAGGCCGTCGCGTCAGCCAGTTCCTCTTTGGATATAGATAAGCTTTGTTCAGAAAAGCTCGGTAAGATCGCTACAAAAGATATGATTAAAGCAATATTACGGGAAATCCCCCAAGAGATTTGGTGGAAGGTGGATAACTTTCTAAAAAAACGGTACTCGAGTGGAGGCAACGGTTTTGCTGAGGCAGAACGTGAGTCTATTGATGAGGCTCGGCAGAATAGAGATAACTTTAAAAGGTTGGCCGAAGGAATAGGTAATATTAAACCAAGAAACGCACAGGATTTGAACCATAACGTTATCTGAAAATAGGAGGATATAGATGTTAAACGAAACAAAAAAGAGAGCTCCGTGGATTGTAAGAATTTTCATAACCGTTATTTTATTCTGGCCAGGAACATTATTAGCGGTTATATCGGTTATTTTGCTGACAATCGCTAAACCTTATGCTATTTCTTGGAGGAAAGATAAGGCTTAAGAATTTCGGGTGGGAATAACCTAAGGAAATCTAAACAAATCTAATGTTCAAGAATATGTCCAACAGTTGTTTGATGACCTCGCCTGTTATCAAATGTTATGGTTCAAGAGGCAAATAACCTAAGGAAACTTGTTAAAACTTGACCTTTTTGAAGAATAATTTAATTCGGAGGATGTCCATGAGAAAGTTAACCCATAAACAAAAGATTTTCATCAAGGGTTTTCTTAGGAAGCTTTGCGGTACAAAAGCGGTGATTGAAGCATATCCTGAAGTTAAAAGCAGGAATACGGCCGGAGTGATGGCATATGAGTTATTGCACAATCCCAAGATAAAGAAAATAATTGATGAGCAGTTTAATAAAGGCAATTGCGTTGGCGCCTTTGTAGATTTTGAGATTATAGAATAACCTAAGAAAAGTTAGTAAAAGTTAGTATTTATTAATAATGGGAAAAATAAAAGGGCAATCACAGTATCAGAAGTTTATAGAGAGGCGGCCGTTAACCCGTAAAGAAGCGGTCTTGGCTCAGTGCTATATTTGTAATGGCTTGGATGAAGGCGGAGAAGATTGCTTAGGTGGCATTAACTGCCCTTTATACGCCTTTTTTCCTTACAGGGGCAAAAAGATACGCCCAAGCCAAGATAAGCGGAGTTTGAGCCCTGAAAGTGGCAGTTTTATGGCTTCTCAAGATAAAGAAATAACAGATGTTGGGGTATTGGTATCTTAATCAGTGGGTTAAGCTGGGGAAATAGCGATATGATTAAAGAAGCAACAATAGCAGCGCGGGGATGGGACGCTTTAGAAATAAAGCTCAGAGCCCGCGGTCTGTCTGCCCCAGAAATAGAAGAGGCTCGGAAATCTTTACACGAAGGTATAGAAACTTTGTGCAAAATGTTTTTGCTGAGCTGTTCAGTTGATAATAAACCAGTTGTTTAAGAGAGGATATTATTATATACTGATTTTTATAAAATAGAGTGAGGAGTTAAGTGAGAGTTGCCTTATATACCAGAGTAAGCACAGAGGATCAAGCGCGGGAAGGTTTTTCCCTTGAAGTGCAGAGGACTTATCTTTTGCAGTACGCTAAAAACTTCGGCTGGGAAGTTTTTTGCAGTTTATCCGGCCAGGATATTTATATGGATGATGGTTATTCCGGTGGCACTATGGATCGGCCGGCAATGCAGAGGCTTCTATTTGACGCGCGCAATAAGCAATTTGACCTGGTGCTGGTATATAAGCAGGATCGTTTGAGTCGGAAGCTGAAGGATCTTCTGGCGTTACTCGAGGAGTTTGAGAATCTGGGGATCGGTTACAAATCAGCTACGGAACCATTTGATACTACGTCCAGCGCGGGCAAGATGGCAATCCAGATGCTTGGTAGTTGTGCAGAGTTTGAACGCAATCGTCTGGTTGAGCGCGTTTTTCCCGGGATGGTAGTCGGTGTTCATAAAGGACACTGGCAGGGTGCGCGCTATGCGCCGTATGGATATCGCTACAATAAAGAAGCTAAAAAATTGGAGGTACACCCGGAAGAGGCGAAGATTGTAAAAGAGATTTACGCTATGTATCTTAGCGGCAAGAGCACTTCGCAGATTGCCGGGCATTATTACGCTCTCGGAATCCCTTCAAGGCAAGGAGGGAAATTTTACAATAAGTTTATCTCTAATATTCTTCAAAATAAGGCTTACTTAGGGATTTTGGTATGGAACAAGCGGCACTATGATACGAAGGCCAAGACTAAAAACGGAGAGGGTAAAGGGTATCGGTACGTCAATAACGATTCTTCTAAAGTGATAGAAGTGTCCA
>Ga0265297_10006303_pt1 | contig 17353 bp, 16 predicted proteins | sample Munlanlwell13791_FD_192502 | JGI IMG/M metagenome (GOLD analysis project Ga0265297, IMG submission 192502) | Leachate microbial communities from a municipal landfill in Southern Ontario, Canada - Leachate well 137-91 | ecosystem: Engineered > Solid waste > Landfill > Unclassified | place...
TACCCCCGGGTTTTCCGATTTCTACTCCGAGGTCCTTTCCGGGGTGCGCGCTGTGGATAACGCCATAGTGGTCATTGACGCCGCCGCCGGGGTTGATGTCGGCACGGAAAAAGCCTGGGCGCTCCTTGAAGATATCGGATTGCCCAGGATCATATTTATCAATAAAATAGATAAAGAAGGCGTTGATCGCGATAAAGTAGTCGCCGATATACGGAACAGCCTTTCCCGGAACGCAGTAATTCTGAATTCCAGCAGCCTTGAGGAATTGATGGAGCCGATCGCCGAAAGCGACGACGCGCTTCTGGAGAAATACCTGTCCGAAGGAAAGCTTTCCCTGGAAGAGTTGAAGAATGGGTTGCATAAAGCGGTTTATAACGCCAAAGTCTTTCCCATACTTTTTGGATCAGCGGCTACTGATGCCGGGCTTGATGAGTTGATCCGGGCGATAAAAGATTATCTGGCCTGTCCGGAAGAAGAGACGCATATGCTGGTTCAGGATGGAGAGGTCTCTGCTTCGGGAACCTCGCCGTTTTCCGCGTTTGTTTTTAAAAGCATTGTCGATCCTTATGTGGGGCAGTTAAGCCTGGTGAGGATATTTTCCGGCAGACTGGCGGCTAACTCGACTTTTTATAACGTTACTCAAAAAACCCCGGAGAAGTTCGGCCATATTTATGTGCTGCAGGGCAAAGAAGAAAGGGCTGTTGACGCGGCCGGCTGCGGTGATATTGTGGCGATCCCCAAGCTGAAACTCACCCAGACTTCGGATTCCTTGAGCGATCAGGCGCATCCGGTAATTTTTTCCCCGCTGGTTTTCCCGGAGCCGATGATGTCAGCCTCGGTAAAGCCCAAAACCCGGCAGGACGAAGAAAAGATCTCTCAGGCATTGGCCAAGTTGGTCGCCGAGGATCATAGTTTTCATTTCCGGGTTGACCCGGAGACCAAAGAGATGATCATATCCGGTATGGGAGATCTCCACCTGCATGTGATGATCGGCCGGCTGAAGAAACGATTCAATGTGGATGTGGAGTTGGGTACGCCGAAAGTCCCGTATAAAGAGACCCTAACCCGGTCAGCCAAGGTGCAGGGGAAATTCAAGCGGCAATCAGGAGGCCGAGGCCAGTATGGGGATGTGTGGATTGAGGTGCATCCGTTGGAGCACGGCAAAGGTTTTGAGTTCCTTGATAAGGTTGTAGGCGGGGCTATCCCCCGGAATTTTATCCCTTCTGTCGAGAAGGGGGTGCGCCAGGCAATGGCCCAGGGTGTTATAGCCGGCTATCCGATGGTGGATGTGCAGGTTGTTCTTTACGACGGTTCTTATCATGATGTGGATTCTTCGGATATGGCTTTTCAGCGCGCCGGAGGCATGGCATTGCGTAAGGCCGCTCAAGAAGCCGGCCCCGCCTTGCTTGAGCCTATAATGGAAGTTGAAGTTTACATCCCTGAAGAATTCCTAGGGCAGGTATCCGGGGACCTTAATTCCCGCCGGGGCAGGCCCATGGGCCTGGAGGTTAAGGGTAAGATGCAAGTGGTCAAGGCCATAGTCCCTTTAGCCGAGATGTTCACCTATGCCAGCGATCTGCGTTCGATGACCCAGGGCAAAGGAAGTTATACCATGAAATTCGCCCATTACGAACAGGTTCCGGGAAAGATCGCCAGCCCGATCATCAGCAGGTATCAGGCGCAGTATAAGGAAACAGAGGAGTAATTAAGTTTACAGTTAATAGTTTCTAACTGACACCCGGCGCAATCGGCACCCCGCGCAAATGGATGCGCGGGTGTCCGTTTTGTGGTGGAAAATATGCGCCGGTGTTGTGTTTCTACACAAAGAGAGGATTTGGTTTAAATGAAAATCGGTATTTACGGCACGGATGTTTTTTCACAGGGCAAGGCAAATCTGATAGACCCGAGGGTCAAGGCCTTAAAACAGATGTTCAATTCAGCCAAAGAGGTCTATATACAGGTGGAGATAGTCAGTGATCCGGGAAAACTTATTGAAACCGACGGGATCATCGCCCCGGAAGCGAACAAGCTGGATATTGTGGTCAATGATATGGAATTCGTGGAAACGCGTATGTCCCGGGTCAACGACGATGTTGAGAAAGCGCTTCTGGTCCGTTTTAAGGAGCAGTTGGATAAAGAAGGGCTGCTTTGCGAGCTATCCTTGAGCGAAGATGAAAAGAAGGTCATATCCGGGTACTCGCTTTTAAGCATAAGGCCGGTGTTTCTGGCCGGCCCGGCGGATCTTGAGGAGAAAGATAAGCTTTTATTTGCTGCCTACACGCATTTCGGATACATAAGTTTTTTTACCTGCGGGGACAAGGATAGCCATGCCTGGGCGATCAGAAAAGGGGCTACCGCCTGGGAGGCCGCCGGAGCGATCCATTCGGATATTCAGAAAGGTTTTATACGGGCGGAAGCTGTCAGTTATTCCGACCTGATCGCGGATGGAAGCTTTTCAAAAGCGCGTTCGAACAATCATTTGCGCCTGGAGATGAAGGATTATGTGGTTCAGGATGGGGATATGCTCACCATCCGCACCAACAAGTAAACAGAATAAAAAAGGAAGGGAAAATGATCAAGATAAAGAGGGCTCTGGTAAGCGTTTCTGATAAAACCGGGATAATCGACCTATGCAAGACCCTGAACAAATTCAAGGTGGAGATCCTTTCCACCGGCGGGACCGCGAAGATAATAAGCCAGAATAATATCCCGGTGACGGAGGTTTCCGATTACACGGGATTCCCGGAGATGCTCGACGGCCGGGTAAAAACCCTGCATCCGAAGATCCACGGAGGGCTCCTTGCCCTCAGAGAGAACCCGGAACATATGAAGACCCTTAAGCTACACGATATAGGGCTTATCGATATGGTCGTAGTGAATCTTTATCCTTTCGAAAAGACCGTGAGCAAGCCGGATGTTACACGCAGTCAGGCAATAGAGAATATAGATATCGGCGGGCCTTCTATGCTGCGCTCCGCGGCCAAGAACCACCAATCGGTGGCGGTTGTTTCCGACCCGCAGCAATACCCCCGGATAATCGAAGAACTGGAGAAGAACGGCGGCGGGATAAACGAGTCATCCGCCCGGGAATTAGCTGAAGATGTATTTAAGTCCACTTCCCGGTATGACGGGGCGATATATAATTATTTAAGCGCGACCGGTGAAAAAACGGCTGGCGGTGACAAATTCCCTAAAGACCTGCGTTTTGATTTTGTGAAGGTCCAGGGATTGCGTTACGGGGAGAACCCGCATCAGTCCGCGGCTTTTTACGCGCAGAGCGGCTCGACAAAGGGGCTGGGGACCATAAAACAGCTCTGGGGAAAAGAACTTTCGTTCAATAATATCCTGGATCTTAACGCCGCAGTCAATATAGCCAGGGAATTCAGCGGGCCGGCAGTGGTTTTTCTAAAGCATAATAATCCCTGCGGTGTGGCTGAGAATAGAGATCTGCTAAAGGCTTATAAGGATGCCTGGAATTGCGACAGGCTCTCCGCGTTCGGCGGGGTATTGAGTATAAATCGAAAGGTCGATATGGCCGTGGCTAGATTGATAGCCAAGAGCGGGTTCCTGGAATGTGTAATTACCCCGGCATTCAGCCCGGATGCCCTGGGACTTCTGAAGGCGAAGAAAAACCTCAGGCTTTTGGAAATGCCGCGCATGCTCAGCGCCGCCGAAGGCCTGGATCTTAAGAGGGTGGACGGCGGGCTCCTGGCCCAGGACCCGGACAAGTTCACTCTGGATGAGAATAACCTGAAAGTAGTGACCAAAAAAAAGGTTTCCAAAAAAGATCTGGAGTCGTTGATATTCGCCTGGAAGGTAGCTAAGCATGTCAAATCCAACGCTATTATACTGAGCCGGGGGACCAAGACCGTAGGCATCGGCGCGGGCCAGATGTCCAGGGTTGATTCGGTATTCATTACCAAAAGAAAAGCCGGCAAACTTACCAAAAATTCCTGTATGGCGTCCGACGCCTTTTTCCCGAAAGATGACGCTGTGATCGAGGCCGCTAAAATGGGGGTCAGGGCCATTATTCAACCCGGGGGTTCTATCGCTGATACTGAGATCATAAAAGCCTGCGATAAATACAAAGTCGCGATGGTTTTTACCGGGATAAGGCATTTCCGTCATTGATAAACGGTTTTCAAGCCGGCCGCATAGTATTAAAATGACCTACCGCGAAGCGATTGAATATTTAAACACGTTCGTTAATTACGAAAGAAATACCACCTATCAGTATAAAAGCGCGTTAAACTTAAAACGCGTCAAAGGGCTGCTCGCTTGTTTAGGTGACCCCCAAAACGGGTTTAAATCCATCCACGTGTCCGGGACCAAAGGGAAAGGCTCGGTTTGCGCGTTCGCTGCCTATATCCTGAGAACTGCCGGCTATAAAGTGGGATTATACACTTCTCCCCATTTATATGATATCCGGGAAAGAATACGCATTTTAAAACCGTTAAGCGGGAACAACAGAAATCTGTCGTGCGCTGAGTTTGAAGGGTCGATCAGCCGGAAAGAACTTTCCGGTCTGGTGGCGGGATTAAAACCGATCCTGGATCAATACCGCAGGAACTGTCCATACGGACCGCTTTCGTTTTTTGAGGTATACACTGTTCTATCTTTCCTTTATTTTAAAGAAAAAAAGATCGACTTCGCGGTTTTAGAGACTGGATTAGGCGGCAGGCTTGATGCGACCAATGTGGTTGAGGCGGGGGTTTGCGGCATCAGTTCTATCAGCCTTGATCATACCAAACTATTGGGCAACAGTTTAACAAAGATCGCCGGTGAGAAAGCCGGGATCATCAAGAGAAACAAAGACAGGCATAAAGGCCGAAAGCCGGTTGTAATATCCGCTCCCCAGGTAAAAGAAGTATCCCGGGTGATAAGAAACAGGTGCGCCAAGGAAAATGCGGTTTTATACAGCGTGGGCAGAGAGATCCGTTACCGGGATATAAAACATGGATCTAAGTCCCAGCGGTTTGACCTTTTTGGGCTCCGGGGAGAATACCGGGATCTGCGGATCAGGATGTTAGGTGAACATCAGGTCGTAAATTCGGCTCTTGCCGTGGGCCTGATTGAAAGTCTGGCTATGCGCGGCCAGGCGAGGATCGAACGCAAGGATATAGAAAACGGTCTGGTTGCCGCCATCTGGCCGGGCAGGTTTGAGATCGTCCGGGAAGGTCCGTTGGTCGTGTTGGATGGGGCGCATAATGACGCCTCTGCCGGTAATTTAAGGGAAACCCTAAAGAAGACCTGCGGCGGCAAAGATATTATTTTCGTGTTAGGGATATCCCGGGATAAGGATATCGGGGGAATATGCCGTCAATTTTCTCCGGTCGGCAAAAAGTTCATCCTCACCAGGGCGGATAACCCAAGGGCTGCATATTGCGGACAAATACTTCAAAAACTAAGGTTATGTAAGCCGGGGGTCGCGGCGTTTTTATCGGAAAATGTGCGGGATGGTTTAAGGCTCGCTTTTTCCAAAGCAGGTAAAGGCGGGGTAATCGTAGTGACCGGGTCTTTATTTGTGGTAGCCGAGGCCCGGAGGATAATTTTAAACAACAAAGGTAAATATGGCCAGGCAAGATCTTAATGACACGATCGCTGCGATCGCCACTGCTGTAGGCGACGCCGGAATAGGGATAGTGCGTATAAGCGGGGCGAACGCATTAAACGTAGCTGACCGGGTTTTCTTTTCTAAAAACAAAAAGAGGCCGTCGGAACATAAGACCTATACTATGCATTACGGCTGGGTGGCCCGGGATGGAGATATCATCGATGAAGTGATCCTGACCATTATGCGCGCGCCTTATAGTTATACCCGTGAGGATGTTGTCGAGATAAATTGCCACGGGGGGATCGTTTCCCTGCGCGATATATTGGACCTTGTTCTGGACAATGGCTGCCGGATAGCCTTCCCGGGAGAATTCACCAAAAGGGCGTTTCTGAACGGCAGGATCGACCTTTCCCAGGCAGAGGCGGTCCTGGATGTGATAAAGGCCAGGACAGATTCCGCGTTAAAGATCAGCGTGGAGCAATTAAAAGGTTCTTTATCCCGGCGTTTAACCGGCATCAGGGGAGCTATCCTCGATCTTTTATCCGTATTAGAGGCGGATATCGATTTTCCCGAAGACCATGCCCCCGCGGCTGATTTTTCGGGGATATTGAGCGGACTTAAAGAGGTGGATAGCCGATTAAAAGAGGTTTTATCCGGGGCTGATCAAGGCAGGATATTCCGCGAAGGCATAAGCGCGGTGATCTGCGGGCGCACCAATGTTGGGAAGTCGTCTTTATTGAACGCGCTTCTGAAACAAGAGCGTTCTATTGTTACCGCAGTAGCCGGGACTACCAGGGATACCATTGAGGAGATCATAGATATACGTGGTATCCCGGTACGGATAGTGGATACCGCCGGAATAATCAGCCCGCGCGATTTGATCGAAAGAAAGGCTATCCGCCGGACTAAAGCTTATATAGACCAGGCTGATCTGGTTATCCTTATGTTCGACGGGAGTAGGCGTCTGGTCAAAGAAGACATCATTTTGATGAACAAGCTTAAGAGCAAAACGGTCCTGGCAGTGATCAATAAGCTGGACTTGAAACAAAAAATAGACAAAGAGCGTATTTCCCGGACGTTCGGAAAGGCAATAGAGATCTCCGCAAGAGGGGTTAAGAATATCGATGCCCTGGAAGAGGCGATAGAGCGGATGGTTTATAAAGGCGAAGTGCGTTCAACGGGTTCTGTCGCCATCAGCAATCTCCGGCATATCCAGGAACTCAAAAAAACAGAAAAATTTATTGCCGAAGCTATGGATTGCGCGGATAATAGATTATCGGCAGAATTCATTGCCCAGGATATGAAAGATGCGGTAGGCTGCCTGGATGATATATTAGGCAAGAGATTCACAGAGGAATTACTGAATAAGATCTTTAGCAAATTTTGCATAGGCAAGTGAGAGGACCGATATGGATAAGAAAAAGATAGAGAAAGCGGTAAGGGATATTTTGGCCGCTATAGGCGAAGACCCGGGCAGAAAAGACCTGTTGGCTACCCCTCGGCGCGTAGCTGAGATGTATGAAGAGATATTTTTCGGCATAAATAAGGACCCGTCCAAAGAGCTGGAAGTGATTCTTGATCAGAAACACGATGAGATCATTCTTTTGAAAGGGATCTCTCTTTACAGCATCTGTGAACATCATCTCCTGCCTTTTACCGGAAGGGCACATGTCGCGTATATACCTAAAGACGGCCGGGTCACGGGCTTAAGCAAATTAGCCCGGGTGGTTGAGATCCTCGCCCGGAGGCCTCAGGTGCAGGAGCGATTAACCACTCAGATCGCTGATATTATAATGTCAAAACTCAAACCCCAGGGCTGTATGGTGGTTATTGAAGCGGAACATATGTGTATGTCAATGCGCGGGGTAAAAAAACCGGGGACTTTTACCGTGACTTCTGCGGTAAGAGGGATTTTTCAAAAGAATGAAAAGACCCGTTCTGAGGCGTTGGCATTAATGAGGGCTTAATATGAAAGAAAAGAACAATACCGATGTTGTTTATGCCCTGGCGGATTATAAGCAACTGGTAATGGCCTATAAGACTAAATATGCGCAGTTGTTGAAAGTTTCTGTCTTTTGGAAGATATCTTTTGTGTGGCTGGGTGTTTTTCTGGCCTGCGTGTCCTGCGCGCTGTTCTTTTTATTTAACGACGCAAAAAACCAACTGACCCAAAAAGATAAGGCTATCGATCATCTTAACATCCGGATAGAAAGTATTTCCGCGGAGCTGGCCGGATTAGCGAAGGATCTGGCTTCGGCGCAGGCGGAGATCCGGGATAAAGATAAGATGATCCGGGGGATGGAAAAGAATATGTCCACAAACTCCAAGAAATTGCTGGAAAAATTACTTAAGAGCCCGGATCGTCCGGACAATAATACGTCTGTTACTCGAGCTAAGTGAACAAGTCCCGCGGTAAACTGTGCGGTTTTACGCGAAGGCGATAAAAAGGAGCGCGGCGATGGATAAGGACGGCATGAATAAGAGGAAGGCTGAACGGTTAAGGGTTAATCTTTCTATCGTTTACCGGATAAATAAGCCGATAACCTTGCGGATGATGATCGGGAACAAAGAGGTCAGGACAACTATGTTCGACCTTAGCGGGGGAGGGCTTTCATTATTGACAAGCCGTAATATTCCCTCAGGCGCGATGTTGTTGATGAAATTCACGCTGTTTAAGGTCGAAACGGACGACGTCAGTTTTTACGGGCCGATGGAGATACTCGGCGAGGTGCGTTACAGCACCCATCTGGCCGGCAATGAATACCGTTTGGGCATAGCCTTTAAACGCATTTCCGGACAGGATAAAACGGAGATAGAGGGTTTTGTGAAATCCACCAAGACTGTTTAAGCGATTGTATGAGCAGACGGAGAGAGGTATTCAGGTGAGCGTAATTTTTACAGGGGGCTTTAGATGGCGGATAAAAAACAGATAGTGATAATCGATGATGAGGAGGATATCTGCAGCTTTACTAAATCCATCCTAGAGCGGACAGGGGTTTATGAGGTTGGGACCGCAGTAAAAGCGCAGAACGGCATAGATCTGGTTAAAGAAAAGCTCCCCGATATGATCATCCTTGACGTTAATATGCCTGATATGGACGGCGGGGAAGTCGCCCGTGCCCTGAGGGAATATAAACTTACCAGCAATACCCCGATATTGTTCCTTACCGGGCTTATGCGCAAATCTGAAGCTGAGGATGCTTCAGGTAGGATCGGCAAGAATTTCTATATGGCTAAACCCGTAATCCCGGCCGAACTGATAAAAAAAATCGAATCGATCCTGGCTAAATAGGATAAATTTACCTGCCGCTATTTCTGAGCTCTACTCTGCGTATCTTTCCGCTGATGGTTTTAGGCAACTCCGTGACAAATTCAATGATCCGGGGATATTTATAAGGCGCGGTTATTTTTTTAACGTGATCCTGGAGCTGCTGCACCAGTTCCGGGCAGGATTTGTAGTTTTTAGTCAGGACCACGCTGGCTTTTACGATCTGGCCGCGTTCGGGGTCCGGTACAGCGGTTATCGCGCATTCTAAAACAGCCGGATGCTCTAATAAGGCACTTTCAACTTCAAATGGGCCTATCCGGTATCCGGAGCTTTTTATCAGGTCGTCGGAGCGGCCGACGAACCAATAATAACCGTCTTCGTCCCGCCAGGCCATATCTCCAGTGTAATAAATACCGTCATGCCAGACGGATTTGGTAAGTTTCGGGTCGCGGAAATAACCGTCGAACATCCCGACCGGTTTTTGCTTATCGGTGTGTATAGCTATCTGACCCTCTTCTCCTGCCTGGCAGGATTCCCCCGCGTCGTTTATAAGATCGATGTCGTATCCCGGGGATGGTTTGCCCATTGATCCGGGTTTGGGTTTCATCCAGGGATAAGTGGCGATCGCCACAGTGCATTCTGTTTGTCCGAATCCCTCCATAAGTCTTATCCCGGTGAGTTTAAGGAATTGGGAATAGACCTCGGGGTTCAAAGGCTCCCCTGCGACCACGCAGTATTTAAGACCCTTTAAATTATACCGACCGATGTCTTCTTTGATCAAATAACGGTAGATCGTAGGAGGCGCGCAGAAAGTAGTTATCTCGTACCTGGATATCACCCCAAGCAGGTCCCTGGGTATGAATTTATCATAGTCATATACAAAGACCGCGCTGCCTGCAAGCCATTGCCCGTAGATCTTCCCCCAGGCTGCCTTTGCCCAGCCGGTATCCGCCACTGTTAGGTGCAGACCGTTAAGCGCCACGTTCTGCCAGTATTTAGCGGTGAGTATATGCCCGAGCGGGTAAGTGAAGTTATGCTGGACCATTTTAGGCATTCCGGTTGTCCCGGAGGTGAAATAGAGCAGGAGGATGTCGTTGTTCTGAGAAGCGTTTTTTCCCGCGGGGCGTAAGAATTTATCCGAGGCCTTTTCCAGTTCCCGGGTGAAATCGACCCATCCGGGATGTTGCTTGCCGACGCATACCTTGTGTTCCAGCGTGGGGGAATCTTTCTGGGCGGCATTGATGTTATCGATCACTTCCGGTTCGTCGCAGGAAATGATCATTTTTATCCCCGCGGCGTTATTCCGGTATATTATATCTTTGGTTTTTAAAAGATGTGTGGCCGGGATAGCTATGGCCCCTATTTTATGCAAGGCCAGCAAACAGAACCAGAATTGGTAATGCCGTTTCAAGATAAGCATGACCGGATCGCCTTTTTTTATCCCCAGCCCGTTGAGCAGATTGGCGGTTTTGTCGCTGAAATTTTTTATCTCGCCGAAAGTGAATTGTTCTTCTTGCCCTTTATCGTTGCACCAGACCAGGGCCTTCTTGTGCGGGTTTTCCCGGGCGATCCTGTCGGCCACATCATAGGCGAAATTAAAGTTGCGAGGGACGATGATATTTAAATTATTCGCAAAATCTTCGTAGGAATCAAAATGTCCTTTTACAAAGTTGTTCAGCATTTCAGTTTACCCCGTGTGTTATAAAATAATGGCAAGGAACCTGGCGGGCTTGTTGTTTTGGGCCACCATTGCGTGTTTTATCCCGGAATCGAAGTATAAGGAATCGCCCCGTTTCAAGACGAGTTCGTGCCCGTCAAGGATCACTTTAAGCGTGCCTTCCAGGACATGATCAAATTCCTGCCCCGGATGGGTGTTGAATTTTATCCGGGTTCTGCGCGACCCGGGTTCGACGGTGACCAGGAATATTTCGGCTTTCTTGCGCGAGAAATTATAAGCCAGATCAAGGTATTTGTATTCTTTTCTCCTGTCCACCGAAGGGGCTGTTTCTTTCTTGACCAGGCAATAAGTGTGCAGATGGGGCTGGCCCCCGGTTAAAAGGGCGGTCAGTTCGACGTTGAATTTGCGGCTGATCTCGTACAGGAAACTTACCGGGATGTCGCTTGTTCCGTTCTCGTATTTGCGGTAAAGGCCTCCGGATACTTTTAATTCCCTGGCCAGGTCGCCCGGAGGGATCCCTGATATCTTGCGCAGTTCTTTGATCCTTTCGGCTATCTGTTTTATTTTATCCGACATTATCTCTCCCGGTTAATGTTTTTATATGCGTATAATACCATTATATCCGCGCCGGTTTTTTGTTCAAGGGATTTTGAAAAATATGGATATTGGCCGCCGCGGGATGTATAATAGACCGAAAGCCGCTATATATCCATATTTAAACAATTGCCGGGGGAAGATATGCTGTGTAAGAGGTGCGTATTGCCGGAATTCAGGCCGGATATCTGGTTGAATGAACAAGGCGTATGCAATATTTGCGCGGATTACGAGAAGCAAAAGAGCGCAGCAGGCAATCCGGGGCTGTTGGAATCGGAATTAGTTAAGATCATTGGCAGATACCGGGGGAAGGGCAGATATGATTGTCTGGTAATGTGCAGCGGGGGCAAAGATAGCACCTTGGGGTTGTATTATATGAAGAGAAGATACAAGATGAACCCTCTGGCGTTCACATTCGATCACGGATATGAAAACACCGGGGCCTTGGTAAACATACGCAACGCCGTTGATATCCTGGGAGTTGATTGGTTGTATTTGAAGTCTGATTTTATGAAAGGGATTTTTCGCAAGATTGTGGAGACCGGGTCTGCGGCGCCTATGTGTCATCTTTGCGCGATCTGGTATATGAGGCTGGTTTATGATACGGCTGCCCGTTATAACATCCCGGTCATTGTGGCGGGATGGACCAAGGGACAGTCAACCGAAGGCAGTGAGAGCGGCGGGGAATATTTTACGATGTCTTCCGCCACAAAGGGTTTTATTCTGAAACATTTACGTTGCGATCCCTCGTATAAAGATTTTCCACTGAGCATGAAAGAGGCGATAAAAACAGCGCGCGGGAGTTCGAAGATCGTCGCTCTTTCCCCGCATTGGTTCCTGCGATACGACCCCTGCGAATCTCAGGAGGTCCTGCAGAAAGAATTGAAATGGTCGCGCCCCGCTTTAAGCTATCCCTTGAATTCCACTAATTGCATGATGAATTTTGCCAGCGTTTATTTGACCATGAAAAATTTCGGGTATACGCATTATCACATAGAAATGAGCAAACTTATAAGAAAAGGCGAATTGTCGCGGGACGAAGCGCTGAAACTTCTGGAAATCAATTTCGGTAAAGATCTTGTTAATTCGATCCTAAAAAGTATCGGTTGCGCATTGGCATAATGAACCGGCATATGAACGTGATCCAGAGCAAGATTAAACGCGGAGTTCGTGCGATACAAAAAGGTCTGATTGTCGCGCTCCTTTTCGTCTTGTACATTCTCGGTTTCGGGGCGACTTTTATCCTGTTTAGTTTATTCAATTTCTTTCACCCGGGATCAAAATCCCAGGATATGGATTCGTTTTGGGTTGAAGCGGCAGGGTATGACGAATCTCCGGATGAACTGACCAGACAATCATAGGGAGGCGGTGCATATATGGGGAAAATAGGTTACATCCTGAAAGAAATGTTTTATATGATAAAGAAAAACAAAATGTATTTCATCGCTCCTTTGCTTATTATCCTGGCGCTGCTCGCATTTCTGGTTTATTATATCGGTCCTCCCGTTATCATCGCTTTTATTTATGCCGGGGTATGAACATAAAGATCGCAAGAGGAGCCATTTCTCGAGAATGAATATACTCGGCATATCATGTTTTTACCACGATTCCGCCGCATGTTTATTTAAAGGCGGGAAGATCGTTGCCGCTGAGCAAGAGGAAAGGTTTAACCGCCGCAAACATTATCCGGGGTTCCCCATCCAGGCTATTAATTTCTGCCTTCAGTCGGCGGGCATAAATATTTACGATATCGATTATATAGGTTTTTATGAGAAACCTTACCTTAAATTCTCCCGGGTAGTAACTAATCACCTGCAGTCCTGGCCTTTTTCGCTGAAGAATTTCTTAAATGTGATGCCGGGATGGCTTGAAGATAGATTGATAATGCCGGATGTGTTTCAAAGAGAGCTGGGGTTTAAAGGCAAAACAATATTCATTAAACATCATCTTGCGCATGCGGCCAGTTCGTTTTTTGTTTCTCCTTTTGAGGATGCGGCTGTTTTTACCGCTGATGGAGTCGGCGAGTGGTCGACGACAAGTTGCGGCTTTGGCCGGGGGAACAGGATCAGCATACTTAAAGAAATAAATTATCCGGATTCCCTGGGTTTGCTTTATACCGCAATTACCACATACCTTGGATTTGAGGCGTTGGAAGGCGAAGGAAAGGTTATGGGGTTGGCCGGGTACGGCAGGCCGGCGTATTTAAGTGAGTTCCGGAAGATGGCTGTTGTCAAGCCGGACGGAAGCTTTAAACTAAACCAGGAGTTTTTCGGGTTCTTTAACCAAGGCTCCCGGATGTATAATTCAAGATTGTTGAAATTGTTGGGAGCGGATAGAAAGCCTGAAAGTGAAATCGACCAGAGGCATTGCGATATAGCCGCCAGCCTGCAGGAATTCATTGAGGATAGCCTTATAAAGATCGCCAATAGGCTGTATGAGGAAACAGGGAGCAATAATCTTTGTCTGTCCGGCGGGTTGTTTTTGAATTGCGTCGCCAATCAGAAGATCCTTGAAGAAACGCCGTTCAAAAAGGTGTTTATCCAGCCGGCCGCCGGGGACAGCGGCGGGGCCTTAGGGGCAGCAGCTTACATAAACAATGTGATTTGCGGGGATAAAAGGGAATATGTCATGTGTGACGCCGGGCTTGGCCAGGAATACCCCCGGGCGCAGATAAAACGGATCTTGGAACTGAGGGGTCTTGTATTTAAGGAATTAGATTATCCTGATCTGGCTAAATATGTGGCCCGTAATATCTCGCAGGATAAGATCGTGGGTTGGTTCCAGGGGAAAGCTGAGTTCGGCCCCCGTGCTTTGGGGAATCGTTCCATCCTGGCAAATCCTTGCAATCCGAATATGAAGGATTTGTTGAATTCCAAGGTGAAAAACAGGGAATCTTTCCGGCCTTACGCGCCTGCGGTGCTGGAAGAGAAAGCCGGGGATTACTTCTGGCTCAAGGATCTTTCTCCGTTTATGTTGTTAGCCCCGCAGGTAAAAGAGGATAAAAAACATCTGATACCCGCGGTTACGCATGTGGATGGGACTGCAAGGGTGCAGACCATTAATAAAGATGTAAATCCGAAATTCTGGCAGTTGGTCAGGGAGTTTGAAATTATTACAGGCGTCCCGGTCTTAATAAATACTTCTTTCAACCTGAGAGGCGAGCCGATCGTCAATTCTCCGGAAGAGGCGATAGACAGTTTTCTGAAGACAGGGATGGACTGTCTGGTTTTGGGGGATTTTATAGTAGAGAAAAGCTTGATATAGCTGCGGATCGATCGAAACATTATGGGAAATAATAACCCGGCCAGGCCGGCGAAAAGACTGAAAACAAGAATATTCCTGGTTATATCAGGGGTGTTCTTATCATTTATCCTTTTGGAGATGGGACTGCGCGTATCCGGGTTTATCTTTTCGGCTTGCCAGGAATGCCGGAACAGGTCCGCTCTAAGAGGGAACGGCGTTTACAAGATACTCTGTCTCGGGGCGTCTACCACTGCCAGACAATACCCTAAACCTTTAGAGGCGATCCTGAACGAACGCAATACGGGGATCAGGTTCAAGGTCATCGATAAAGGCGTTATCGCTACCGATACCGACGGGATACTTTCGCAGCTTGAAAAAAATCTGGATATATACCGTCCGAATATGGTTATAACAATGATGGGGTATAATGATAACCGGATAATGTATTATAAAGATATTCCGGATTCGGACAACGGATTGTTCCGCAATTCCCGTGCGTACAGGCTTTTTCGGTTGATCTATACATATGTATTAAAGAAACTGAAGAAAGAAGATGTTTATGGACTGGATCTTTCCGTAGCCCCAATCCGGCGCTTTGGTATGGGATATACGAGTTTAGGGGGGCATTACTGTGAACAGGGGGATTTGGTCAAAGCCGAGCAGGCGTATAAGAAAGCCATAGAGAGCGATCTTGATAAAGATGAGGCATATGTAGGTTTGGGCCGTATTTATTTCAAACAGGGTAATTGGGCTGATGCCGAGAAGGTGTATAAAAAAGCCATAGAATTGAACCCTCGAAATGACAAGGCGTTATCCTGGATGGGCAAAATGTTCAATGATCAAAATAAGCTGGTTGAATCGGCCGGATTATTGCAGAGAGCGATAAGGGTGAATCCGAAAAATTGGGAGGCATATGTTGATCTTGGCTGTGTTTATCGAAAGCAACGATATTTTAACGGCGCCGAGAAATGTTTCGTTAAAGCTTTAGACCTGCGCCCGTATAATGAATGGGTTTGTTCTGAACTCGTGGAGATCTATAAATATCAGGGGAATTTCCAGCAGGCGGAGAAGATGCTTAAGGAATATGTAGAGCGTAATCCCGGTAATGATTGGGGGTACAAGATCCTGGGCTACCTTTATAAAGAGATGGGGATGACTAAGTGCGCAGAAGAATGCAATAGGAAGCTGAGGGAATTCAACAAAAAAGAATATGCCCCCCGCACTATTCGTAATTATAACAAGCTTAAAGATATACTGGAGGCGCGCAATATAAGGTTGGTTTGTATGCAGTATCCTATGCGTAGCCTGGGGCCGTTGAAAGAGATATTTAAGGACACCGGGGGAATGATATTTGTGGATAACCGGCGGGTATTCGCTGAAGCAATAGAGAGGGATGGGTACAAGACATATTTTTTAGATATGTTCGGGGGCGACTTCGGACATTGCACCCCTCAAGGCTGCCGTCTTATGGCGGAGAATATCGCCGGGGTTGTATTAAAGGAGTTGCGCGTTAAATAGCGGATATTTAACGCGCGCAATAATCCTTGCGGATGAACGCGGTTAATGTAAATTCATTAACAAAACGCCAAACCTTTAATTTATGGCCAAAGAAAAAGTTATAGTAGTTATGCCGGCTTATAACGCGGCGTCCACCCTGGAGAGGACTATAAACGATATTCCTCCCGGCAGTGTCGACGAAATTATCCTTGTGGATGACGCGAGCCGGGACAATACCGTAGATATAGCCAAACGCCTGGGTTTGACCGTTGTCGAGCATCAAAATAATCTCGGCTATGGAGCCAATCAGAAGACCTGTTATGGATTGGCGTTGAGCAAAAAAGCGGATTATGTGGTAATGATACATCCGGATTATCAATACGACAGCCGGCTGATCAATTCCGCGATCGATATCTTGAGGCTGGGAGTCTGTGATGTTCTCCTGGGGAACCGCGTCAGGACGAGAAAAGAATGCCTGGCGTCAGGGATGCCATTGTATAAATATCTCGCCAACCGGTTCCTGACTATTATCGACAATTTTGCCCTCGGTCAGAATCTGGGAGAGTTCCATTCGGGGTTCCGGGCTTACCGCAGGGGGGTATTAGAAACAATACCTTTTCATAATAATTCCGATGATTTTGTTTTCGATGCGCAATTATTGATCCAGGCTGTCCATTTTGGATTCACTATAGGGGACATACCCATACCGGTGCGTTATTTTAAAGAGGCGTCTTCTATCCGGTTATGGCGCAGCGTGATCTACGGGCTGCAATCTTTAGGGGTTTTAACGGTTTTTTACCTTCACCGGCTGGGCCTTATAAAATCACCTCTTTTTAACCCAAAACAACCCCGTGTAAATGATAAGATATAGAGCGGCGTTTTTATGCGCCATTATCCTAATCTCCGGATTTTTCGCTGTCTATCCTTGTTTAAAGAACGGTTTTGTCAATTGGGACGATGATAAATATCTGACCGAGAATCCCGCTGTCCAGAATTTATCCCTCTCTGCTGTAAAAAAAGCGTTTACCTCTTTCTTTGCCGGGAATTACCATCCGCTGACCATGCTGTCGTATTCAATCGAGTTCCAGGCGTTCAAGCTTGCCCCTTTCGGGTATCACTTGACAGGGGTGGTTCTGCATTTGCTTAATGCCCTGTTAGTATTCTGGTTGATGCATATGCTGACCGGTAAAGTCCGGGTGTCTTTTATAGTAGCTGTTTTGTTCGTTGTGCATCCGATGCATGTGGAATCAGTGGCATGGATCTCCGAGAGAAAAGACCTGCTTTACTCGCTCTTCTTCATATTGTCGATCATCGCATATTGTTATTACCTGCGCGAAGGCGCGAAGAAATTCTATTTTTTGTCTTTGAGCGCGTTCATCCTGTCGCTTTTGTCCAAAGCGATGGCCATAACCTTGCCTGTAGTATTGATCCTTGTGGACTATATTTCATACCGGGATGCCGGGAAGAGGAAGATAGCGTTTAAAGAAAAAATACCTTTTTTTATTCTGGCTTTTATATT
>Ga0265297_10006305_pt1 | contig 17347 bp, 18 predicted proteins | sample Munlanlwell13791_FD_192502 | JGI IMG/M metagenome (GOLD analysis project Ga0265297, IMG submission 192502) | Leachate microbial communities from a municipal landfill in Southern Ontario, Canada - Leachate well 137-91 | ecosystem: Engineered > Solid waste > Landfill > Unclassified | place...
GAGGAAGAAGGACATTTAGGCAACGAATGTTGCATCAGTTGTATTGAATATTCAGCCTGTCATGGGAAAGCCGGATCCAGGGCAAAAGAGAGCGATGGGCTGGAAGAAGAGTTTGATGAGATGTGAGGGGGGGGGACATGAAAAAAGAGACCATGGGCAGCGAAGCGAAGCCGCTGAGGATTAGGGAGAGGAAAGCATACAGATTCCCTCCGGGTTATGGTGACAATAAGATAGTTATATTGGTCAGAGATCCGTGGTGGATGTTTTCGTATTGGGAGATACGTAAGGAGAAACAAGAAGAAATAGTACGTAAGATAGAGACGAGCGGCGATTCCGTATCAAGGTCCGTGCTTAGGGTGTATGATGTTACCGATATTAGTTTTAACGGAAAGAACGCTCACTCGTACTTTGATATTGAATTAAAGGGCTTGGCCAGTAATTGGTATATAAATGTCAACACGCCTGACAGGGCGTTTGTGGTTGAGATAGGGATCGTCTCCAAAAAAGGCATCTTTTATCCGTTGGCCCGTTCCAATATGGTCAGGATGCCGCGGTTCGGCATGTCGGATCAATTGGATGCCGAATGGATGATGCCGGAAGAGGAATACTGGAAGATGTTCGGCCTCTCCGGCGGGTTTGGCATAGGAAAAGGTTCGCTTGAAGTAAGGGAGATGTTCAAGAAGCGGCTTGAAGAACAGATCACCTCAGGCGGCATTTCCAGCGGAGCTTCTTTTTATCGTAAACCATCCGAAAGAAAATTTTGGCTCGTGGTGAACTGCGAGCTTATAGTGTATGGAGCCACAGAGCCTGATGCAAAAGTGACTGTGCAGGGTAAGCCTATAAAGCTAAGACAGGACGGCACTTTTACTTTAAGATTTGCGCTTCCTGATGGCAAACAAGTGATACCTGTGGAGGCCACATCTAACGACGGGATCGACCATCGCTGTATAACTCCTATCGTAACACGAAAGACAGAATAGCCGTTATGCTAAAAGGTTACCTTGCAATAGTTCTTCACGCACACCTTCCTTTTGTGCGCCACCCTGAATTTGATGATTTCCTGGAAGAAGACTGGCTTTTTGAAGCCATCACAGAGACTTACATACCTCTTATCGAGATGCTGGATGGGCTCGAAAGGGACAAGGTCGATTATAAGCTTACCATATCGCTATCGCCTACCTTGATGGCGATGTTGATGGACGAACATCTTCAAACGAAATATCTTAAACACCTCGACAATCTCATAGAGCTTTCCGAAAAAGAGATAGACAGGACCAAATGGGAGCCGCAGTTTAACAGGCTGGCCCACATGTATAATGACATGTTCAAGAGGGCCAGGTATGTCTTCGCGGACCAATATAAGCGTAATATCGTGCTGGCGTTCAAGCACTTCCAGGAGACGGGGAATCTCGAGGTCATAACCTGCTGCGCGACGCACGGCTATCTTCCGCTGATGGAAGTGGAGAGGCAGGCCTCGGTCAGGGCGCAGGTTAAGGTCGCAGCCGATTTTTATCAAAAAATATTCGGCAAGAAACCTAATGGGATATGGCTGCCGGAATGCGGATATAATCCCGGCGACGATGAGATAGTTAAAAAAGAGGGTATAAAATATTTCTTAACAGATACGCACGGCATACTATTTGGCACCCCGCGTCCCAGATTTGGGGTATTCAGCCCTTATATGTGCAGGAGCGGTGTCGCGGCTTTTGGGAGGGACACAGAGACATCCAAGGCCGTATGGAGCGCTGTCGAAGGCTATCCCGGAGATTTCAATTATAGAGATTTTTACCGCGATATAGGTTTCGATCTGGATTATGATTATATCCGGCCGTATATAAATAGCGACGGGGTCAGGATAAATACCGGAATAAAATATTACAAGATAACCGGAAATACCAACACGAAATATCCGTACGATCCGGATGTGGCAAAGAGCAGGGCAGCTGACCAGGCCGGCAATTTTATGTTCAATAGAGAGAAGCAGGTCGAGTATCTCGGCGGTCAAATGGCCGACAGGCTTCCCGTGATAGTTGCCCCTTACGATGCCGAGCTTTTCGGCCACTGGTGGTATGAAGGACCGCAATGGCTCGATTTCCTTATACGTAAGACATGTTATGACCAGAAGACCCTAGCGCTCACAACCCCAGGCCAATATCTTAAAAAATACAAGAACTATCAGGTACTGCAGCCGGCATTCTCAAGCTGGGGCTGGAAGGGCTATAGTGAGGTATGGCTGGAGGGATCCAATGATTGGGTCTACCGCCACCTTCATAAGATGGTAGAGCGCATGGTGGAGGTCGCCAATACCAATAGAAACGCCAAGGGGCTGCTCGCCAGAGCGCTTAATCAGATGGCCAGGGAGCTATTATTGGCTCAGTCCAGCGATTGGGCCTTCATTATGAAGACCGGTTCGCATGTGCCTTACGCGGTTGAGAGATTCAGGGGCCATGCGGAGAATTTTGACGAGCTTTACAATGATGTCAAGAACGGTACCCTTGAGGAAGAATATATTAAAAAGCTTGAGGATAAGAACAATATATTTCAAGATATAGATTTTTCAGTATATTGCACCTAAATTAATCCGCATCCTATAGTTACCAATCCCGCAAAAAATGGACATAAAGAAAAAATTAGATATAGCTTTTTTGTGGCATATGCATCAGCCGTTCTATAAAGATACGCTGTCAGGCCAATATATGATGCCATGGGTAAGGCTGCATGGCATTAAAGATTATTACCCCATGGCCGCCCTCATAGAGAACTTTGAAAGCATAAAGGCCACGTTTAACATGGTCCCGTCTCTCGTGGAGCAGATAAATGATTACGCGAAGAACGATGCCCATGATATATTCATGGATCTCACCAGTATAAAGGCCAGCTCCCTAACATTCAAAGATAGGGTAGAGATACTAAATAATTTCTTCAAGGTGAACTTCAAAAGATTCATCGGCACCAACCCAAGATACACGGAACTCTTTTTACAGAAAGGGGCCAAATCATTATCCGGCAACGCATTAAAGAAGATGGTGTCGTCTTTTTCCGATAAGGATTTTCTCGATCTTCAAGTCCTCTTCAATCTATCCTGGTTCCATTCGATAAGCCTCGATGATGATATCAATCTAAAAGACCTTGTAGACAAAAAAGAAGGTTATACCGAGCAGGACAAAGAGTATGTTCTGTTGAAGCAAAAAGAGATAATGAGCCAGATATTGCCTCTATATAAAAGGCTTCAGGATAGAGGAAGGATAGAGATAACCACGACGCCTTATTATCACCCGATACTTCCGCTTCTCTGCAATACGTCGATCGCCAGAACATCATCCCCCGGCATGCCTCTTCCCAAAAAATTCTCCCATCCCGAAGACGCGAGATGGCAGATCGAGGAGGCCATAAAGTACCATACTGAAATCTTCGGCCAGCCTCCCCGCGGCATGTGGCCGTCGGAAGGCAGCGTATCGGACGAAGCCCTCGATATAATGATATCAAAGGGCATAGACTGGGTGGCTACAGACGAGGACATATTATTCAAAAGCCTATCTTTATATGACAAAAAATACAAAGGTGTTCCCGAATTCGACCGGCGTATCATATATAGACCTTATAGTTTTAAACGAGACTCCCGCAGGATAGCGATGATCTTTCGGGATAAGAATCTATCGGACCTCATAAGCTTTAATTATAATTCCTGGAAGCCGGCCGATGCGGCATGGGATATCATAGGGCATTTCAAGAGGGTTTCTGAAAACCTCAGGCGTGATACCGACAGATGTCTTTTGACTATAGTTATGGATGGCGAGAACGCCTGGGAGTATTACGAGGATAACGGCCGTCAATTTTTTGAGACCCTTTACGCGAACCTGGATCAGCAGGACGACGTAGGCTCGACCACCGTAAGCGATTTTCTTGATGTCGAACCGCCGAAGAGATCTTTGTCAAACATATTTCCGGCTTCCTGGATAAATCATAATTTTGAGATATGGATCGGCCAGGAACAGGACAATCTGTCGTGGGACTATCTTGGTAAGGTCAGGAAAGACCTGGTGCAATTCACCAAAGAGCTTCATAAAAACCCTAATGTCGACGGATCTAAGATAAGAGAGGCCTGGCGCGAGTTCTATATAGCCGAAGGGAGCGATTGGAATTGGTGGTATGGCGGCAAGGCTCATACCGGCAGCGATAATCCTTTCGATAAATTATACAGGATACACCTTAAGAACATATATAAATTGTTAAAAAAACCTATACCGGATTTTTTAAAGATTTCTATTGCATAATTTCAGTAAATATGTATAATAAAAAATACGCCAAACTGGCGGAAAGGAGGGGGGAATTATGGCAAGAACATCATTTAAATTAAGTAAGTCTTCTAATCCTACGATATCCAAAGAAGACTATGGCAACTTAGTATCAAAAAAAGCTTTCGAGCTTTATGAAAAGAGAGGTCGCAAGCCGGGTCATGCTATGGACGACTGGCTGGAGGCTGAGAGGATCATAAAGGCTAAGCTCAAAGCATAAAGTGATAGTCCTTTATCTTTAAAGGAAACACATAAAATTTTAAGGCAGGGCAGATGTTGAAGTGTATTCAATTGCCCTGCCTTTTTATATTAATTAATATATTGATATTTGTATCTCAATATCTTGTTTAGCATATAATTATATGGTATAATTATTGAAATTTTAGGCTAATAATAAGAAAAGGGGCCGAGATGAAAGAGTTCATCCTTTCTTTTATACCTATTTTTGTGGCAATGGATGCTATCGGGGTCCTTCCGATCTATATGGGCCTTACCGAGCATCTTAAAAAGCGGGACAGGGATAAGATAGTCGTCCAGTCGCTCTTGACCGCCTTTATAGTCGGTACCGTTTTTTTATTTTTGGGCCGATGGATATTTAATGTTCTTGGCGTCCTGGTCTCGGATTTTAAAATAGCCGGCGGAACAGTTCTGCTCGTCATCTCCCTGAAAGATATTATCCAGCAGGGGAAGTCCCATAGAGTTCCTGCCGATACTGTGGGAGCGGTTCCTATCGGCACGCCGCTCATCACCGGTCCGGCCGTATTAACTACCATGGTCATCCTGTTGGATACCCATGGTCTTTTTATTACCATACTTTCATTTGTGGCAAATCTCCTGATAACGTGGGTGATCTTTTTTCACTCCGGCACCATCTCCGGTTTTCTTGGTAAGGCCGGTTCTAAAGCGTTTTCAAAGATAGCCAGCCTTCTTCTTGCCGCGATCGCGGTCATGATGGTTCGCAAGGGCCTTTTTGAAACTATCGCGTATTTTATATCACAAAATGTAAAATGAATAATCTAACGTTAACATCGGCATTTATTATCGGGCTATTGCATGTTCTGGAGCCGTGTGAAGACAAGGCGGTTGCCAGTATATATGCGACTATGATCGGCAAGAATACTAAGAAGATATTGTTCCTGGTATTCCTTTATGGTTTAGGGATGATGATCGCCGATACTTCCCTGGGACTCATATTCGGTTTTCTTGGAGCGCAGTATCTATCCCAATTCTCCAGGCAATTGGAGATAATAGCAGCGTCTTTTACAGTGGCTTTCGGCCTGCTCGTCTTTATGCATACCCATAAGCTGGAATCGCACTGTTATATAAAAGGCTTCGGAGGGTTTAAAGGGGACATGTCCATACTATTGTTCGGCATCGTTCGGGGGCTGCCTCCGTGCCCTATCGAGATGGCGATCTTGGTCATGGCCACATCGACAAATAGTGTATTATACGGCGGTCTATTGGTCGCGGTCTTTGGGTTGGGTACCATGATATCATTGCTGCCGTTCGGTTTGGCGGTGGGCGGCGTCTTGAGCGTAATACGCAAAAGATACGGCAATAAGGCCGAGGAGCTAATACCGAAGATCAGCGGCATAGTCATATCTTTAATAGGGTTGTATATGTTGTTTGAATCCATCAGGAAAGGATGATAAATAGATGCTTTGGATAATCAAAGGCGGGCCGGTCATGATCCCCATAATTATGGGGTCCATACTGGGTCTAGCTATAATACTGGATAAGCTATGGATGCTGGCCAGGGTAAGTGTTGATAGCCAGAAATTTACCAGCGCCGTTTTGTCGAAAGTTCGAAACGGAAAGTATCAGGACGCGCTGGATATCTGCCTTAAATACGCGAGAAGTCCGATAGCGGTAACCCTCAGGGCCGGCCTCGAGAAGAGAAATTTACCGGTTCAGGAATTGGAGCGGGTGCTGGAGCGTGTCGGAAACAGCCAGGTTAAGGGCCTTGAAAAATATATAGGCGGGTTGATATCGATCATAGGCATTGAGCCGTTGTTAGGATTTCTGGGTACCATAACCGGACTGATAAAGGCGTTCATGGCCTGGGAAAAGGCAGGAGCCAGCATAACGGTATCGGCATTGGCATCCGGTATATATGAAGCGATGATAACTACTGCGGCCGGATTGACGGTAGCGGTGCCTTTCTACCTGATTTGTAATTACATAATATCACGAATAAAATATATCTCGTATGAACTGACGGATTCATCCACGCAGCTCGTAGAGGTTTTATTGGAACATAAACATAAGACATGATAAATATTAAAGGCAAAAAAGATTATATCGTTGCCCTCGAATCGGTCGCTATGACGGACATAGTAATGACGATATTTATCTTTTTCTTCATATCGTTCAGCCTCTTGTATACCTTTAATCCGGAGCGGGTTTCCAAGATAACCGTAAAATTACCCAGGGCATCCAGCGCCGTCGCCCTTGAAGGTCCGCAAAAAGCCACTATAACCATAACCAGGGAAGGCGAATATTTCGTCAATGATAAGAAGGTGAGGAGGGCCGATCTGAAGAAGGCGCTGCAGCGCAAGGTTAAGGAAGATCCGGACCTTAACATTATTTTAAAAGTTGACAGTATGACGCGTTTCACCAGTGTGGTGAGCGCTCTTGATGTTATAAATGAGCTTAATGTCAGAAAGATAAGCATTACCGCCATTAAGAAGGATTAACAAGCCATCCAGGCTAAATTCGGAGGCGTACGATGAATGTCATGATCATAGGCTGCGGCAGGGTCGGCTCGCAGCTGGCGCTTTTACTATCGCAGGAAGGTCACAACGTAACCATAGTAGATAAGAACCCTGAATCGTTCAAAAGGCTGGGCGGCGCCTTCAACGGCATTGCGGCCACGGGAAACGGGTTTGACGAAAAACTTTTAAAAGAGCTGAAGGTGGAAAGGCAGGATGCCTTTGTATCCGTTACGAGCGGAGACAATACAAACCTCATGGCGAGCCAGATAGCGAAGAAGATATTTAAGGTCCCTAGGGTTATGGCGCGTGTATACGATCCGCAAAGAGCCGATATATATAAGAAGCTGGGGTTGGACATAATAAGCGGTACGGTCCTGGTTGCCGCCATGATACGAGATAAGATAATAGAGAATAGGTTCACGAGTTATCTGGTTGAGACGGGTGAGTTGGGAGTTATAGAGATAACTGTAGGGCCGGAGCTTGCAGGCAAGAAGGTCGGCGATATAAATATACCGGATGAATTTTCGGTAGTCATTATAGAACGCAAGAAGAAGATCATAATGACTCAGCCGGATAACAGGCTGGAATTAAATGATAAAGTGATCGGCGTGGTTAGGACCTCGAGTCTGGATAAAGTAAGGCAGGTATTCAAACTGTAGTTTTTAGCGAAACGAAGGAGATTTGGCTATGTATATAGTCATAGTCGGTGCGGGCAGGATAGGCTTCCATTTGGCGCAAAAGCTCATACATGATAAACATGCCGTCGCAGTTATAGAGAAGGATAAGGCGAGATGTGAGGGCATATCTCAAAACCTGGATGCTATGGTCATCAATGGGGATGGGTGCGAGCCAAAATGCCTGGAGGATGCCGAGGTTGGGAGGGCGGATGTGATAGCCGCCGTTACGGCGGATGACGAAGACAATCTTATAATATGCCAGCTCGCAAAGGAAGTCTTTGGGGTAAGACGCACGGTAGCGCGCGTGAATAATCCGCGCAATGAACATATATTTACCGAATTGGGCGTAGATGTGCCGGTGAATTCTACTACGATAATAGCGAAGATCATCGAGGAGGAAGCGTCCTTTGAGGATTTTATCAATCTGATGACATTTAAGAGAGGGAAGCTCGCGTTGGTAAGGGTGGACCTGAGTTCGGAATCACCGGTTATCGACAAAGAGGTGAGGAATATAAAGCTTCCGGAAAATTCAGTCTTAGTGTCGATAGTGCGGGGCGAAAGCATAATAGTCCCTAAAGGTGATACGGTTTTATTAAAGGGCGATGATGTTATCGCGTTAACTACCATAGAGAACGAACAGCAGCTTCTAAATCTTTTAGTGGGCAATGTATGATAACTAAATTAAAGAACATCTCCAGGACTACCTGGAATGGGATCATGGGCATAGCTTTGGAAGTAGCCATGACCATTATCCTTGTAGCTGCAGGATTTGCGGTCTGCTTATTCTGGTGGGGAATATTGAAATGATACTGAAGCCTACGGTTACAGATTATAAGATCATAGGGTATTATCTCGGAAAGATAATAGCGGGCATTGCCATATTTATGTTCATACCCCTTTTTATAGGCATGGCCTATTCTGAGCTTCAACCTACCGTGGACTACTTGTGCAGCATAGCTATCACCCTTTTGATCGGGCTTGCGTTTATGACGGTCTGTTATACAAAAGAGGACCTGACCAATATGCATGCCATGGCAGTGGCGGCCCTGTCCTGGATCGCGGCGATGTTCGTATCAGCCATACCTCTTTATTTGAGCGGCCATTACGCCTCATTTCTTGACTCGTGTTTTGAGGCGATGAGCGGTTACGCAACGACAGGTTTAAGCCTGGTTAACGATCTGGACCACATGGCCAGGGCCCATAATTTCTGGCGGCATCTTACTATGTTCATAGGCGGGCAAGGGATAGTTGTGATAGCGCTTACGTTCCTGTTCAAGGGGACGGCCGGCGCTTTTCGCATGTATTTAGGCGAGGCTAGGGATGAAAAGATACTGCCCAATGTTATAGCGACCTCAAGATTTATATGGCTGGTCAGCATGGTATACCTTATTTTGGGGACCGTGGCCTTATCGATCTCCGGAATAGCCGGTGGATTAAAGGTTGATAAGTCGATATTTGATTCAGTATGTCTATTTATGGCAGCATGGGATACGGGAGGTTTTACGCCTCAATCGCAGAGCATGCTTTTTTACCACAATGCTATCTTTGAACTTATAACCATCTCCTTAATGGTTTTAGGGGCTATGAATTTTGCGCTCCATTACGCTTTATGGACCGGGAATAAGGGCGAGGCAAGACGCAATATCGAAGTGATAACTTTTTTAGCCAGTGTAGTTGTTACATTATCTGTAACCGCATGGGGTGTTATAGATAAGAGAGCCTATGGTGGTATTTTGCCATTTTTTGGGAAAACATTTTATCAGCTTATTTCGGCTCATACCGGCACCGGTTATGCCACCATATATCCAAGACAGTTTGTTAATGAATGGGGGCAGCTCGGCATGCTGGGCATAACCATGGCCATGGCTGTAGGCGGCAGCGTCTGCTCTACCACCGGCGCTATCAAGGTGCTAAGGATCGGCGTATTGTATAAGGCCCTGCGGCAGGATATCAAAAAATTGCTTATTCCTGACAGCGCCGTATTGGTGCAGAAGATCCATCATATAAAAGATCTTATATTGGATGATAGGCATGTGCGCATAGCCGCCCTTATCCTTCTGTCATATCTATTATTATATCTATTCGGGACCGTAATAGGCATGTTGTATGGATTTTCTTTAAGTGAGGCGTCTTTTGAATCGATATCAGCCGCGGCCAATGTTGGGTTGTCGTGCGGGATAACTTCCCCCACCATGCCCGCGCCGCTTAAGATAACTTATATCATACAAATGTGGATGGGCCGCCTCGAATTCATAGCTATATTTGCGCTGAGCGGCATGGTGGTCGCTGCGATAAAAGGGAAAAGGTGATAACGAGGGGCATGATTTAGCCCGGCCGGATGCAAAGGGCCGAGCTTAACTCGGAGAGCTTAATGAGATATTCTTGTTTAGTTTTTGCTGTAACGATGATATTAGCTTCCTCTTCCATTCTTAATGCGAAGAACATCTCGAGTAAAGAGTTGATAGACTCGGCAGCTTCCTTGGACGGCCAGACCGTTACGTACAAGGGAGAGGCGGTGGCTGCCGTATTGAACCGTGGAGAATTTTCTTGGTTGAGCATAAATGACGGGATGAACGCCATAGGCGTTTGGTGTGACAGCCGCAAGGCGAGAGCCGTAAAATTCGTAGGGGAATATCAGGTAGAAGGCGATGAGGTCGAGGTTACCGGGACTTTTAATCGTGCCTGTAATATGCATAGGGGGGAATTGGATATACATGCAAGCGAGCTTACGATCGTTAAGGAAGGCCGGCGCAATGCGGAGAAGCTGGATAGCAAAAGAATATATATATCGCTGATAATGCTATTGACCGTCTTCTGGCTGGTGCTGCTTTTTAGAAAAAGATTATAACCAATAGAAAAAAATGAGCATAAATATCAAAGAGATAAAGATCCAGGCAGCAGCTATGTTTGTGTACTTTTCGGATTTTTTAAAGAAGACCGTTAAGGACGCCGACGGTACATTGCTGGGGGAAGTTTGGGACATCTCGTCCAAGCTCGACGACATGTATCCGGAAGTCGAAGAACTTATAATATTTAAAGGCCTCGTTAACCGTGTATATGCGAGTATTCCGTGGAGCGCCGTTTCTGACATCGAAGGGGATATTATGCTTAATATCAAGGCCCAAGATGTAAAATTCGGACCCACCATAAAAGAATATGAGTTTTTATTGAAGCGAGATACCCTGGATCAGCAGGTTGTCGATACCTTTAATCACAAGGTAAGGCGCGTAAATGACGTACATCTTTTAAAGGTCGACCATGTCCTTATAGTGGTTCACGTAGACATAGGTTTGCGAGGCCTGCTGCGAAGGCTTGGATGGGAAAAGACGATAGACTTTATCGTAAAGATATTTGACAGGAATTCAAGGTACCTGAAATCGGAAGACCTCGTGTCATGGAAATACATACAACCCGTTTCGATAAATCCTGCCAGTATGACCATGAAGCTTTCAGTTTCAGAAAAACAGCTGAGCTCGATACCCGCGGCAGACCTGGGCGACATGATATTTGATCTGAACGCCAGCAGGAGAATGGCTCTTTTCCGGACGTTTGATGTCAAGACTAAATCTAAAGTTTTTGAGAACCTGGACCTTGAGGAGCAGAAGGCGATATTGAAAGAGCTGGATAAGAAAGAGGCCGCTCAAATAGTGAGCCTCATGTCCTCCGATGAAGCCGCGGATCTATTGGAAAGGCTTCCGAACCCCACGGTCAAGAACCTTCTCACCTTGATAGAGTCCAGCAGGGCCAAAAAATTATCGACGCTTTTAGGATATTCCAGCGATTCGGCGGGCGGATTGATGACTACAGAATATGCGTCCATATCAGAGACGGCCACTGTCGAAGATACCATACAATATATAAAGACCCAGACTAAAGATATGAATGTCGTTCCGTACATATATCTTGTTGATGGGAAAAATTGCCTTAAAGGAGTTACCACAATACGGCGGTTATTATTTGCGGAGCCAAAAGATATCGTTTCCAAGACGATCTTTCCAAAAACTTTTTATGTCTATCTTAATAACAGTGCTAAGGAGATAGCGTATTTAATGGAAAAATATAAGATATCGGCGATACCCGTGGTGGACGAGAAGAAGGTTTTGCAGGGAATAATAACGATGGATGATATATTGAGCCAGGTCATATCTATCGCTTGGCATAAACGAGCCCGCGGTCCAAAAGGCATCTAAAAAAATGAATGAGAACAGTGATATAAGAAAGCCAAAGGCTTGGAAGAGCCTGCTTCTATTTTTGAGCGTAATGGGACCGGGCATAATTACGGCAAATGTGGATAATGACGCCGGCGGCATTACCACCTATTCTGTGGCCGGAGCGCATTTTGGTTATTCGACATTATGGGTATTCATCCCCATGATGCTGGCCTTGATAGTTATTCAGGAGATGTGCTCCAGGATGGGGGTCGTAACGGGCAAGGGGCTGGCCGATCTGATCCGGGAAAAATTCGGGGCGAAGATCACTTTTTACGCGATGCTATTATTCCTATTTTCGAACCTCACCAACACCATCAGTGAGTTCTCCGGAATAGCCGCCAGCTGTGAACTATTCGGTATCTCCAGATATGTGTCATTGCCTATATCGGTCGCTTTCGTATGGTGGATAGTGGTCAAAGGCACTTATAAATCCGTTGAGAAGTTATTTCTGACCGCATGCCTGTTCTATGTCGCATATGTAGTGACTGGATTTTTGGTAAAACCGCCATGGGCTGTCATAGGACGCGAATTTATCAAACCGTCTTTTACGTTCAATCAAGGATTTATTCTGATGGTGATGGGGATCGTGGGAACGACGATCGCTCCATGGATGCAGTTTTATCAGCAATCTTCCGTTGTCGAGAAAGGCGTCAGCATCAAGGACTATAAATATGCCAGGCTCGATGTGATAATAGGCGGTATCGTGGTCAGTGTGATCGCCGTCTTCATATTGATAGCATGCGCCGCCACTTTATATAAGAACGGGATACGAATAGAATCCGCTAAGGATGCCGCACTTGCGCTGAAACCGCTGGCCGGAGATTATTGCTTCCACCTTTTCGCGTTCGGGCTCCTGAACGCGTCTTTGTTCTCGGCGATGATACTGCCCTTGGCGACCGCATATTCAGTTTGTGAAGGGCTGGGATGGGAGACCGGCATAGATAGACGCCTGAGAGATGCCCCGCAATTCTATATACTATTCACAGCCCTGATAATCATAGGTGCCGGTGTGATAATGATACCTAATATTAACCTCATAATGGTTATGCTGCTGTCGCAGGTCGCAAATTCCGTATTTTTACCGTTTGTCCTGGTATTCATGCTTATCCTGATAAATGATAAGCATCTGATGGGGCAATATAGAAATTCAAAATTCTTTAACATAGTTGCATGGTCTACCGTTGTGATATTGGTATTCCTTACCATTGCGTTGACCATTGCTACGTTCTGGCCGCGCTAACCGTTGACAGCGGTTAACGCTATAGCTGACGTGGAAGCTGGAAGCATTCTTATATAAGGATCGCTTATGCGGAAAAAGATGTTCATTTTGCTTTGCATATCCACCGGCCTTTATTTTCTATCCAAGGCTATAGGGTTGAGCGGCCACCAATCGATGTCAATAGCGATATTCTCCGTCTCCATATTGGGCACTTTATTTTTCTGGGATGTCAGGCTGACCTTCGCTTTTCTAGGGACTTCCATACTTCTGATCACCAAGACCATAGATATGGAGCACGTGATCCAGTTCGCGTCCCTTGAGGTCATCCTCTTCCTGGTAGGGATGATGGTGCTGGTAGGATTGCTGAAGGCTTCCGGTTTTTTTGTCTGGATAGTGATGCTGATACTCAGGATACGCGATCTGACCGCAAAAAAATTTCTGATCGTAATATCTTTTGCGTCCGCGTTATTGGCCTGCGCAGTAGATGAAGTCACGGCGATAGTGTTCATTACTGCGGCCATATTCGAGATATGCGACTATTTCGAGGTCGAGCCTACACCGTTCTTGATAATAGCAGTATTGGCTACAAATATAGGGTCCTGCGGTACGGTTTTGGGCAACCCCATAGGGATACTGATAGCAACGAAGGCGGATCTGACATTCGAAGATTTTATGTATAAGGCTTTTCCTATTATGTTGGTCTGTGTAGTGACACTTATTCTTATAGTAAAGATGTGGTACAGGAAAGAGCTCGCGGAACTTGATGAGAAGATGAAACACTTCGGCGGTAATGAAATGCTTATACGCCTTATATCGGTCCCCCCGGACAAGAATTTGATCATAGGATTGGCCATATTTGCCGCGACCCTTGCTACCATAGCTATGCACCATCGCTTTGAATTGCTTCTAGGGTTGAAACCGAACACGGTATTACTGGTGCTTCCTCTCATATCAAGCGGATGCGTCATGGCATGGCAATGGAAGAAGGCCAGGAGCTTCATAGAGAAGGATGTGGAATGGTGGACCCTTCTCTTTTTTCTTCTGCTTTTTGCGCAAGCCGGAACATTAAAATATACCGGTGCGACGGATGTCTTGGCCCAAAAGATAATCGGATTTACGAGCAATAATATGACTTCTCTTATAAGCGCGGTCTTATGGGTATCGGCGATAGGGTCCAGTATCCTGGATAATGTTGTTCTTGTCGCGGCAGTGATACCGATACTGCAGAGCTTTAAAGATCTCGGCAGCAGCCTGCAGCCGTTATGGTGGGCACTGCTTTTCGGAGGCTGCTTTGGCGGGAATATAACATTGGTAGGGTCAACAGCCAATATAGTGGCCCTTGGGATATTAGAAAAAGAGAAGAATGTCAAGATGACATTCTTCCGCTGGTTCTGGATAGGTTCCGTGGTCGGAGTCATCACGACATCGATCGCATGGGCCGCGTTACTATTCTTACCTATGTACAGATAAGAGGGGGGCTATGTCTAAAATTAAACGTTATTTTGCGTCCGGTTTGCTGGTAACGCTGCCAGTTTTTGTTACCTTTTATATTCTTTTTGTAGCAGCACGTTTCATAGATGGAATATGGGGCAAGGTCATAAATTATTACTTGAGAAAAGAGCTGGGGTTTACGATACCAGGTTTAGGTTTTATACTGGCGATACTTACCGTGCTGATAGTTGGTTTCGTAGCCACCAATTTTTTTGGAAAGCGGTTATTCCAGACAATAGAGCGGATGTTGCTGCGGTTCCCGCTCATACGCCAGATATATCCGGCCGCAAGACAGATAATAAGTTCCCTGGTATCAAAAAAGAGTTCCGCTTTTAAAAAAGTCGTTTTACTGGAGTATCCGTCTAAGGGGATATGGTCGATAGGGTTCATAACGAATGACAGTTTTCATGAAGCCAACGTAAAGACCTCGGAAGACCTGCTGCACATATTCATTGCCACTAGTCCGAGTCCGCTTACCGGATTTTTGATACTTGTGCCGAAAAGAGATGTTAAGGTTATGGATATATCGGTTGAACAGGGGATGAAGCTCATAATATCGGGAGGAATAGTTAAGCCCAAGTGACCAGAGAGGATATTTAATGGCAGAATTTATATTATTGGCGGCGCTGCTTTTTTTTGCGGCATTAAGCGCGGCATCGGAGACATCGCTTATCGCGACCAGCCGTCTCAGGCTTAGACGCCTATCTTCGGAAGGTTCGAAGACGGCGAAGCTCATATTGACCATACTTGAAACTCCGGAAAGGTTTTTTGGTACCATTCTGGTGGTAAATAATATAGTCGATACGCTGATAGCCTCTCTCATAACCGCGATAGTGATAAGCCTGGTAGGCCGAGGCGGCAAAGGTGTGGCCATCGCCACGATCATAGCGTCTTTTTTGATAATAGTGGCGGAGGTGGCCGCCAAGACGCTGGCTGCCAGGCATTCGGAACGACTGTCTTTGATGCTGGCGGTGCCCGTTAAGTTCTTGATAAGGATATTTTCGCCGGTGGTTAGGATACTGGAGGTAGTAACTAATTGGATAATCAAGATATTAGGCGGAGATTCCAAGGCCAAGCCGTCTTTGATCACGGACGAAGAGATAAGAATGCTTATAAAGATAGGCGCGGAAGAGAATGTCGTGCATAAAGAAAAATACAGGATGCTCTCCAGGATATTCGATTTCAGCGATACGATAGTAAGAAATGTCATGACGCAGAAGAAGGATATGGTCGCTTTCCAGATAAACGCGAACCTTGACTATATAGTTTACAAGGCCCTTGAGTCGGGGTATTCAAGGTTCCCAATCTATAGTGATAGCGCCGATAATATAGTAGGCATTATAAATATGAAGGATCTATTGAACCTGATATCCAATAGAGAACTTGTCGTCCTGCACGATATCATATACCCTCCCATAACCGTCTCCGGCAGCAAAAAAGTCGCAGAGCTTCTAAAGGAATTTCAGAAAGGGCATACTCATATGGCTATAGTTTCCGATGATCACGGCAAGATCGAGGGGCTAGTTACGATCGAGGATCTATTGGAGGAGATAGTCGGCGAGATACAGGATGAGTATGATGTCCGGACTTCCATAATGGGAAAACCCCTCTAAGGCGCGAAATAGATGAAAATAATCAAACCCGCGATATTTAATGGGTTGACCAAGAATGTGGTTATCCTCAGTTTCGTCAGCATGCTTACCGATATATCATCCGAAATGCTATATCCCATAATACCGATATTCCTCACCTCCGTTTTGGGCGCCCCTATGTCTGTTATCGGACTGATAGAGGGCGTGGCGGAGTCCGCCGCCAGCATCCTGAAGGCCTTTTCAGGCAACCTGTCCGATATGATCAGGCGGCGGGTCCCTTTCGTGACAGGAGGATATTTCTTATCGGCCATGGGAAAGTTATTTTTCTTCTTCGCTTATTCATGGCCGGTAGTTTTGGTGGGCCGTTTTGTGGACAGGTTCGGCAAGGGCTTACGCACATCTCCCAGGGATGCGCTGATAGCCGATTCATGCGAAGCTGAATACAGAGGGAAGGCGTTTGGTTTTCATCGGGCAATGGACAGCATTGGCGCTCTCATAGGGCCTCTCTTTGCCATCTGGATACTGAGCGCCATGAAGGGTGATCTTCGTCCTATATTTCTTATAGCATTTGTTCCTGCCATCGCTGCCGTTGTGATGCTGATATTTTTATTAAAAGAGACCTCGACCTCAGGCCCTGCAATAAAGAAAAGGGCGCTCTGGAAGTTTGATCTCAAGGGATTGTCCCCTCAATTTAAAAAATTACTGCTCGTCTCGGTACTTTTTTCCATCGGCAACTCCAGTGATGCCTTCCTGATAATGAGGGCTAAAGATATCGGATTGACCACCGTAACCGTTATATTGGCGTATGTTGTATATAATTTCTCATATTCCGCGCTTTCATTGCCCGCAGGGATCATCTCGGACAGCCTCTCAAGAAAAAATGTCATGATCGGCGGTTATCTGATCTTCGCCGCCGTATACATATGTTTTGGGCTTTATATAAATTCCTTAACGGTCTGGCCGTTATTTTTTGTGTATGGGTTTTATATGGCAATGACTGATGGCGTTGGGAAGGCGTTTGTTTCGGATGTAGCGCATAGTGATGCCAGGGGCGCTGCCATCGGAATATACTATTGCTTTACGGGATTGGCGAGTTTTCTGGCAAGCCTTATAGCGGGTCTTTTATGGACCCATATAGGTCCCGCCGC
>Ga0265297_10006306_pt1 | contig 17346 bp, 20 predicted proteins | sample Munlanlwell13791_FD_192502 | JGI IMG/M metagenome (GOLD analysis project Ga0265297, IMG submission 192502) | Leachate microbial communities from a municipal landfill in Southern Ontario, Canada - Leachate well 137-91 | ecosystem: Engineered > Solid waste > Landfill > Unclassified | place...
CAGTCCTTCGGGAATCTCGACCCATTCCATGTCCGGGCCTTTCTTTATAGCGGTGGCTATTTGCCAAGCGGTCATGCTTTTGGAAATTTGATAAGCGCCAGGACTGAAACAATCAACGCAAGTCGTTCCTAAAAGTCCCGTCAGACTCTGGAAAAAAGCGATTTTAAAACCTTGTTCGCTTTTAATAAATCCTTTGTTTTTGAGAAGTGCTGCTAACTCTGTGGAATCACTTACTTCCGACCCCAATGGCACGGTAAATTGCTCTAACTCCGCTTTGTTTTGCGGTGCTCCGAAAAGCAAGGTATTAATGCCAACTAAAATTAAAAATACTCCCACAACAATCAAGGCGATTTGTATTTTTTTATTCATAAAATTATTTTAATTGTTTAAAAACTTACCCTTACAAAATTGAAAGAATCGGATATTTCTCCATCAAAGCAATTATCAGACATAAATCCTAAGCCGACATTACATTCCTGGCCAACACTCCAAAAACACTAAATATTTTATTTCTTTTTGTGTTTAGCATATTTTTCTATTAATAAAGTAGTACCCCTGATAACAATTCCCACCAATCCGCCAAAAATACATACGATTGAGAAAAACAGAGCCATTTGTAAGGATCCTAGGAGAATAAAATGTCCGTCATAATCATACTCAATTAATTGCCACAAAGCCACAAATACAAAGCTTGTTAAAAATGAAGCAATAATCAATTTAGGTAAAAACCTATAACTTCTATCTTCATTTTGTACTAACACCATTAATATCCCTGCCGTAAATGGTAATAGAAGAAGTTGCCAACCCCATAAAAATTTAAACCAATCCGGCACAAGAACAAATAGTAGTCCAGATAAAATAGTTAAGCCGGAAATTATGTAAATTTTCTTCATATATTTACCAATAAATTATATTTTCATCATCCAACCAAAAAACATATTCATATCTATTTTTAGATAATCTATTATTTTGTTTAATAATTTCTCCCGTTTCCGTATCAGCAATAAACAAAGTCCAATATTCATTGGGCGTATCATAATCAATCTCTTCAACTTTAACCTCAATCGCCAATTTTTTATTGTTAGGCGAGAATATGGATTTGCCAAAATCAAGAAATTTCTTATCTTCCTGACGGTTCATCTCATAATAATGATTAATAGTTATGCCTTCTATATTGTTTTTTAAATCAATCAGACGAAGGCTTAAATCTTGATTATTGCAATTGCGGTCAGTTTCCGGAGTTAATGGATATTTATCACAATCACTCTCCAAAAAAACTACTTTTTGCCCGTCCGCTGATTTAGAAATTAACATCCCTTTCGTTGGTAATTCAATTTTTTTTCTGGTTCTAAAATCTAAATAATAATTATAGAATGGTCCATTATATAATTTTGAATCTTGTGGCCATTGCCAAGCCGAACCAATTAAAGTATTTTCTGACAAAGGCGTAAGTATCGGATCTATATAGTTAGTATAAAATCCCAGAGAATCTTTAATCTCATTATTTTTCATTATTCTCGTCCAGCCGACTCCGCCTTCGCCTTTAATATGATCAAAAGTAAAGACACTTTCATTTTTATCAATATTAAAAACAGACGGCTCATTTAAACTTCCTATTTGTCCAGATAAATTATTAAACTCCTTGTCTATATCCTCAAATTTATTTTGTATATGGCAATTAAAATATGGTAGCTGAATTAAGCAGGCATCACCACGCTTAAGCCAATAAATACCAACAGCAATAATTAATAATAAGAAAGCTGTCAAAATAATAAAAATTTTCTTGTTCATATTTTATGTTTTATACTTCTTATTTCGTCAAAGTTATAAACAATGCAAATTAGCACATAATACCAAGTCAAATTAATAGCTACAAATCCAGCGTTCACCCAATTAGAAAAGAATATATCTGGTGCTTGCTGGCCGATATAATTCAAAACTAGGCGGTATAAAAAACCAAAAATAGCCAAGAGCGTGGCAATTTTAAAAATTGCGTAATATTCCCCTCGAGGTGAAATTTTCTTTTTATAAAAGGCGATTGTTAAATAGGCTATAGCGATATACCGAAGAATACTTAGAAAAAAATTAATGAACTGAATTAACTGATGATAAAATATTTGCCCATCCGAATAAAAGTTAAGTATTAAAAAACGATTAATCAAAATAGACAAGGCGCCAATCACAAAACTGGCAACAATTATTGCTAAAAATAACTTAGTTTTATTTTTTGTTAATTTCAGAAAAGCCATTATTTTTTACTATTAATTATTAAGATTGTTTCTTATACCCGTCTACTAAATACAAAATTCCCGGAATAATGGGTACAGCCAAATTAATGCTGAGATTTGCCTCTGTCAAAAGACCAACAATTAATCCGATTGCAATTGAAATGATTATCAACCAGCCTCCGACTTTGGGATATTTCCAACCCAAAGCCAAGCCAATAAAAACCAATGGCATCATGGCTAAAGCAACATTTTCCCATAATGAATAATCGGGCTTGGCAAATGGCAATGGATTGCCGTAGCCGAAATAAAACGGCAGAGCGAAAATCAAGATGCCTAATGCCAATATTCTGGCTGTCCATTTGATTGTTTTCATAATAGTTTGTTTATTTTATTATTTTTTACCCCAGCGCCATTTGGCGGGCTCTCCTTTTTTATAACTAATATATATTAGCAAGCCGGTTAAAACAAAAACAGCAATAAAATAAAAGGCTAAATATTTTTCAATATCGGTTTCAAAAATATAAATTAATGCCGCTAAAACCATTAAATAAACTAAAAGAATCAGCCAAGCCTGCCAAGTGGCAGGATACCAGCCATAGCCGTATGTTTTTGCTTTAAACCAATATTTTTTATTATCTTTTTGCTCCATAAATTTATTATTTTTTATCCTCAACAAATGTTCGGCCGTCCGGAGTGGCACACTGGGGAGGATTAGACTTCATAATGGAAAAGCCGGCGTTAACGCAAGAAGAATAATCAGTAATTTGTTTTAATAATTCGTTGCATTTTTCATGGCTGGCCGTATCACTTTTGGGTAGACATTCTCTTAATTCATCGGCGAGGGTTTTTTGTTCTTGTTTAGCAACCATGCTTTGAACAATACGATCAACGGTGCTATCTATATCGAAAGCTTCTCTTTCGCTGGTGCAAGCTTGGCTTTGTCCCTCGTCGTAGTTATTACAATTAGGATATTGTAGAGTAAAACTGACCTTAACAAGCTTGCCATTCTTGTCGGTGGTGTAAACATAGGACGAATAGACACTGCCGGCCGCACCTTCATTTTTTATATTTACGCAATAAGTTCTGTCATCAACCAACCTCTGTGAAGTGATATCCGACATACTGCTTATTTCCTGCGGTGTGATCTGGCAAGAATATGTTCCAGTCTCAATTTTTATAACCGGTGGCCACTCCACAACGCTCACATATTTTGCCAGCAATTCTTTGGGATATTGAAATGTTGCACCCCAAGCATCAGTAGTTGTCGTCCATAAATTATTATCAGGTTCGGAATTGTTATTATTTTGATTCTCCGTGATAGTCCAAAGCGAATAATAGCGACTGTAGTATTTATGAGTAGCAATGGCTTTTTGTCCCGTTGCAGACTCAAAAAAATAACCTGAACCCATTTGTCCAGTAAATTCATAACCTCTATCTTTCATAAAATCATGTATCATAGTCCCATTTTTACTTTCGGTCATAAACTTATTATCCGAACCAGACAACTGTACTATGTCTTTACCGCTAAATTTTAATTGGACTATTCCTTTAATTTCCGGCCAAGGATTGCCTTCTTGAAAGATAACTGGTGAATACATAAATGCTAAAAAGCCAATTACTAAAACCGCCAGCGAGGCAATGAGTAAAATCTTTTTGTTTTTTGATTGATGTTCAAAAATCATATTATTTTTTGTTGATGTTTTAATATCATCTCGGCCGGTGAGATTCCGCCAAGGGCTTTGTGCGGAAAATAATTCCAAGCATCGGTTACTAGTTCAAGAACATTGCTCAATTCCGAAGCATCTCCGCCACGATCAAACATGGCCACGACTTTCATCATGACGTCGTTATCATCTTCGTGGAAAATAACATCTCGGATATGATCCAAAGTAAAATCGCTCTCAGTTTCTTTGAGCATCTCCGCAAGTTCCTGCTCAATCTCTTTTCGGCGTTCTAAAATTTGTTGTTTTGATTCGGTTTGCATAACTACTTTATTGAAAACGGGTATGTTGTAGTTTTAGCTATTGTCCCTTTTGCAAATTTTTCAAGAATTACGGAGCTAGGGTGATCCGCGAGAGAAACTAGTTTGTTCGCAAGTGCAACTGGGAAAAGAGAGTTGTCATACATATCACAGCGTAATTTTTGAATGTTGTTCAAAATCACATCTAAATTCTTAAAATCACTTTTTTTAGGAGCCAAGACTACGTCAGCATTTTTTGTTGGCACTGTAACGACATATATTTTTTCATCTATTGATTTAAAAATCATCTTACTTCCGTAATAAGAACTCCTTGCATAGGGAGCACTAGGATCAGCCTTGCCGGGTAAAATGTATTTATAGATATAAGCATTATCCAAAAGCAAAACTGTCCCGGGTTTTAACTTTTTAGCAATCTCGTCTGCATGCTCAACAAAAGGTCCACTTTTTTCTAGACCCGCCAAAAATAGATTGTGCTTTTCAGAAAGAAACGTTGTCAGATATCGTAGAGGTTTTTGCATATTGGCTGTTTGTCCAAAAAATGCAAGAGGCCCGTCTTTTATAAAAAGTGTTTCGTCCAAAATCGCTGGTTTTGTTTCGAGAATAGCCTTAATCAGATGAACGAGAATAATTTGTTCAATTAACACTGTAACGTATCCCAAGACACCGCCAGCCCCAAGCTCATCGTCAATAGCCTCGTGCAATCTAAAGATATCAGTGAGATATATTTCTCCCTTGCAATTTGTGCATTGAAAAGTAAAGTCCGTCTTTTTTGTTTTTGTGCCAAGAGAAATATCCTTTTGTCCACAATGAGGACAACTAGCTAGCGTGTATTCGGCGATAGGTGAATCAAACTCTTGAAAAACAAGCCAGCGCAGTGTTTCGGCAAAAGTCTCACCTCCTGATCCTTTAACAAAGAAATCAAACAGTGTTTTTCGGAATGACTCCTTAAAAGACGATGCTTCTTTCAAAAGGATGTTTTTTGTTGGCAGACTCAGTTTATAGCGTTGAATATTATTGAGTTTCGCCATATCTTCTGGATCAATGAAAGCCTTCCTCGAGATTGTCTCAAGGTCTTCAGTTTTGAAAATCAATGCACCAAACTGAAAAAACGTGAGCGTAGAAGATGGAAAATCTTTTCTCACGAATATTTCAGATCGACCACCGTCAATAGCAACAATATTCTTTATCGGATTATTTTCTAGGGCATCTAAGCCAAACTGGAGATTTGCTGGCACTTCAACGTCCTCTGCTATTTTAGGCAGATCACATTTGTCTAGAAATTCAGAAACCTCCGGATCTCGAATAATATATCCGTGGGATGATTTGCTAGCATATTCATTAGGTCTTCGACCGTTTTTGCTTGTGTAAGACATAAATTATTTTTTTGCTGTGAACCGGTCGATTTGAACTGGTACAACGAACGGATTAGAGTATGTTTTCATTCTTACGAAGCCCTTATCCTTAGCTGGGCTGAATCGGGTCAAACCTGTCGTGAAGTCGGTGAAATCGTAGTACTTCCTTAATTCCTTAAGCTCGTCCTCATTATTGAGATGAGCGATGAACCAGTTTTGCGTGTTTTTAAGGATGTTGGAACTAATCGAACTTACTTCTTGGGTAGCATATATCAGTCCGAGGTTCAGCTTTGCACCTTCCTTTGCCAATCGATTATAGATCTGTTTCAGATCTTTACTGTCGGCCTTCGGGAAAAGGTTGTGTGCTTCTTCAAAGTAGAATTGAATAAAGTTGTTGGCTTTTGTGGCTGTGAAGTTTTTCATCGCATCCTCAAAAATCTTTACGCAGATTCTATCCGAGAATAATTCTTGCACCTTAGGATCACCCTGAGAAAGATCTACGATGACGATTTTGCCATCTCTCAACGTCTCGATAATATCAGTATCGAATGGCTTATCAACCGTATCAGTATGGAGATTGGTGATATCCCGCAACTTTATGTAACCACTGACATTCGCGGCTCCTCCCGGTGTCTTTTTTCTTGTAAGAAAAACTAACAATGCCTTTAGATCTTCATCTGCCCATTCGTGTCCTTTTTCTCTTTTATACTTATCAAAATATTGGTCATCATATTTGTCCCAAATCGCTGTAAACCAACTTGTAGCATCTTCTAGTGATATGCCGGTTGAGGGATCAATCTTGCCCTCCTCTTGAACCAATTTATTTATTTCCTTATTACCACTAAATTTAACTTTAAATCCAGATGGTACTTTGAAGCCAGCCTTGTATAGACAACAGAAATAGGCTGCTCTTTTTCGTTCAAAACGAGTTGTCGCACTAACATCAGATTTATCTGTTGGTTCGGCAAAATCGACTGCTCGAAAGCTTGCCACATAGTCGCCAGTCTCTTCGCTTAATGAAGATGTGGCTAGTGCAAAGCCGGAATAAAGATCATTATAGAAATTTACCTTCATTACCTTGAAGCCGTCTTTTGGCAATACGCTATACCGGATTACATCATCTTTGAATAGATCAAAAATAGCAGTCCCTTCGTCTTGCAGGTTTGGATTTGCATACTCACCATTGATGTCAAAAATGATTTGTCCGACTGGATCTTTCGTTAGACCTGTTTTTGTGAATGGATCAAGACTATCACTTTTTGTAGCCTTTTCTTTTTTCGCTTTCTCACTAATTTCTACGGTTGCTTCAATAATCTTTTTGACTGTGTTTGATTTTCCAGTACGAGTCATACCGAATAGTGCTGTTCGTTTACCAATAAAATCTTTAGGACTGATATAGACAGGTACTTTTTCAATTCCGTCTTGGAATCGTAAACTTGAGCTGTATCGGACGCTTCCAATTTTCACATCACTTACTCCGCCAGCAACTTCGTTTAAATCCTTATAGTTAACGATTTGTTCTAGAACTTTCCCTGACGGCTTGTAGACTGTATAGTTGTGGGCACTATAAAAATTTTCCAAATCTGCTCCAAAAATTACACTTCCGGTGTTGTCCTTATAAAATGTCCCAAGGATTCGACACTCCAATCCAGAGAAGCTGAACTGATATCGAGTAAAATCATCAAGCTTATTGCCTTTACCGGCTGTCTGTAAGTTATCTTTATAATATTCAATCATCGAACTTGTCACATCATTATCCGTAGGTAAACCCTTGGGTCCAAGTGCTCGCAAAAGAAGTGCTTCGGAGACACCTTCTTCATTTTCGTAAAATGCCATGAGGAATGTCCCCTGAGGTATTCCGCCGACTTTCATCTTCCAAGCGTCCGGCACTAGGACACAAGCCTTTTCATAATCCAAATAGAAAGGTCTCCCAATAAGAGCCTCTTGATCTTTTGCCGAAGTGAGGATATCGACGGAAGCTAGATTTTTTATTACATCTTTGGTGCTCATATTTTTTTAATAGTTAATTTTTTAGTAAGTTTCGGCTCTTTGAATCTAATAATCGACTGTTTACCATATTTCTCATCAATCTCTACTGCTAACCATTTTCTCCGTAATTTTTCTGCACAGTAACCGGTAGTGTTTGTTCCGGCAAATGGGTCAAAGACTATATCATCCGGTTCGGTTAAAAATTCTATAAAAAATGATGCAAGCGAAATCGGCATTCTCGCCGGATGTATCGGTATCTTTTTTTTGCGACATTCATTCGAAAAAAAATCGTTCGAGTTAGTATTCGCAAAACTAAACATATTTTCTGGGAGTCTCAACTCTCTTTTTTCGTCCATTTGTTCTAGTTCAAGCACGTTGTGCATGATGCTACCTTTGTTATTAGTAAGAAAACCTTTCTCACTGATGCTGTGCTGAGACGGCCTCATGCCGGAGTTGTATTTTTTATTCTTTAAAAGCTGGAGCATACTCTTACTATAAGGTCTGAGAACTTTGCGATTGTCTGCTTTTGGAAAATCTGATTTAGCCATCCACCAAACATGCGTATAACTATCAATGGTGCGTATCCGATTGATAGTGACCCATTGAGCTGGGGATGGGAGGCGTGAGGGGTTGTAGCAAATAAACTCCTGACACAAACGTAAATCTGCCTTAGGGTTATTTAAAAATGCGATCAGAGACTCCATTGAGAGAAGGGCTTGCACTGGACGCTTAGGCTCCCATGCGTTACCCATCTCCACCACAATAGAACCATCTTTCTTAAGTAGTTTTGTAAACAGTGGGGCAAGGTCAGAAAGCCATTTCTTATATTCTTCTCCGAGCTTGTTTCCGTATTTCTTTTTAGCATTCAAAGGGAAAGGTGGCGAGAACAAAATCAACTGAACTTTATTCTTGTATTCATCAAGAGAGCCACTCTCAATGAGCTTTTGAGAATCGCCTATAAGATATTTGCCAAGATTAGTTTGATATAAAGTATTCTTCATATTATTTGGTTAGATTTTTTGCATCATCTAGCCTACGGAACAATAAACTGATTAAGGACAGATATTCGAGTGCTTTGTAGGGATCTTTAAGGTTAATAATTTCATGACCTTTCGGATTTCGAATGCCATGCATTACTCCGGCAAAAATATGCATGAAGCCTTCCTGCTCGTCTTTATCTGATTGATCTATAAATGCGTTTAATTTTAGTTTGGGGTCACTGGCAGAGTTAAATGCTTCAAACATTAGAGCTTTACCATCTGCCGATGATCCGGAAAGTTCTTGGACTCGCTTATTTAAAAGTTTGCATACCTCAAAAATAGCTTGGGAGTAATGTCCATCACAAAATAATCGTTTGCTTGCGAAAGCAATGGATGCGTGAAATTTCCTCTCCATAAAAAGTTTAGTATTTTTCTTTTTTGGCAATATCAATTCTTTTCCTAATTTATTTTTTAGATTTGCCAAGGCTTCTCGTGGAAATTTGTATCCTTTTTCACCTGCCTTAAAGTATATCTGGTCTTTTTTAGTGATTTTTTCAACTATAAAATCAAGTATATCTATACGCCCTTGTTCAGCAATTTTTACAAATTCATCAAAAAGATAATCTTCCTTAGATTTTTTAGCCAATTGCCATTCTTGTGAAGCAGTGGACTCTGCTGTCCAGCCAGCATCTTTGAGCAATTTTGTGAACATACTACCCGAAGTAGCGTTCGAAATGATGAACGCTACTAATCTAAAATTTTCTTTGTTATGCTCTAATTTCTTCATATAATTTACCAATGAGTTAGAACTTTAACTCGTTCCACTCACTCCATTCGCCATGCTCGCACTTTTCCCAATCAAAAGACTTGCTGTCGTTGATCAGCCAAGCTCGATTGCGTTGGATAACAATACCGCCGAAAAGTTTCTTGTTCCCAGAATCGGTAATGTATCTTTGTAAAGCTTCGGCCTTAGCTTTGGTGTAGGTTTTGCCATCACGATCACCGGAATCTTTAACCTCAAGCAGACCAAGACGGCCGTCTGACAATTTAACCAGATAATCTGGATAGAAAGTGCTAATGCTTCCGGCGTATTCGTATTTAATACCAAAATAATCCTGTTTATTTTCGCCATTCTTCCACCACCAATCAATTTTTGAAGCGTTGGCATTTAAGAATGTCTCAAACTCTCGTTCTGGATTGGATCGGTCGGTATTGAGATAGCACGGCTCAAAGGCGTAATTTTTAACCTTAACAATCTCATCGGTATGCTCGTTATAGAATGACTCGATCGAGAGTTCAAAAGCATATCTCTGTTCACTTTCCTCTACACGCTCACGGACTTCCTGTGCTTTTACAAAAACATACTGTCCTATAGCTTTAGACAAGACATGTTCAAAAACAACTCTGTTTTTAGCATGTAAAAATATCTGCTGAGTTAACAGCGATGGATCAGACCAGCCATCGGCACCAAGAGTTTTGTTAAACCAGATGTAGATAGCGGTTTTGACGGCCGGAACTGAACGCTTAATATTTTTGAACGGTCCAAGATTATTTTTAATAACTTGCTCAAAGAAAATCTGCAATTCGTCCATGGCCACATTTAGTTTGGCCACAGCATCGGCATCAATTTTACCCTCAAGCTCGTCAAAACTTTTTACATCAAGCGATGTATCGGCGATCAATTCTTGCTGGTATTTTTTAATATCCAAATTAATACCCTTGGCTTCAACAGTCTTTATGTTGTCTTTAACCTTATCGGTTTTCTTAATGTCAAAATACTCGTTGGCTGTTTTCTCAAACACCGAACCAAAGCTGGAAGTAACATCGCCGTAATCAACACGGGATTTATAATAAGATTCGAGTTTGATTGGTTTGTATTCCTTGATGCGAGTAGCCTTGAGGTGCTTGATGATGTTCGGATTGTATTCTTCTTTTTTAACAGAAATGGATTGGAGATTGGTATAAATATAGCCACGGTTCAAAGCTTCGTTGCCATAGTGCTTCTGCTCGGGCATACGCAAAATACGGCCGACAGTCTGGATTTCAAAAACAATATTGTGAGTCTCGCGGAATTTAACCAAGATGTGGGCTCGAGGACAATCCCAGCCGGTATCAATAGCTTGTTTGAAAATAAGAAACTCAATCTCATTATTCGGTTCAGAAATCCAATCAATCGTGTCAGATTTTTGCTCGGCTAACCAAATGGCCATTCTTCCGTTTTTCTCGGTTATGCCTTTCTCGGCCAAAAACTTTTTGACTGCTTCAATTTTTTGTTCACCAGCTTCAGCGGTAGGAATCTGAACCAAAACCAAAGGATTGATATTTGATCCTTCTTTTTCAAAAGCTTTTTTAAGCTCAAGTCGCTTGCGATAGGAAGCCTCAAGTACGGTCGTCTGGGAGTCTTCTTCAGACTTGGCGATTTTTTCGATGCCTTCATTAATGATCAACTCTTTTTTGATCATCCCTTCTTCAATAACATCTTTAGGATTAACTTTTACAAAGCCAGCTTTGGTTTCAAACAGATCAGCAACAGTCGGCATTAACTTTGGTGTAGCACTCATTTCCATAACAAGATCAGCCGAAATAATCTGTCGCAATTCCTGTGCTCTTTCGCTGGTGGCATTAGTGTGGCTCTCGTCAATAATCAAAATGATTTTTCTTTGTTCTCTGGTCTTTTCCAAAACATCACGGAAGTTTAGCTTTTCGCCGTCTTTCATTAAAAGCACCTTCCATTCTCCAGTCTTGCCGTCCTTGCTTCGTAGTTTTTCCCAGTTAGCCACCACAACTTCATTTTGGACGATTCGTTCTCGTCCACCGAGAAACTCTTCCTCGGCTAAAGTAACCCGAGGGAAACCAGCAAAAACTTTTTCCAAAGAATGTTTGCTCTGCAAATGTAGTTCACCCTTGCCAATACTCATCCACACAAAACAAATGTCGTCATTGGGGAGTTCTTTGATTAATCCCTCAATAAATTTGGCGGTCATTATCGTTTTACCTGAGCCAGTGGGAGCCTGAAAGACCAAGGCTTCGCCCGGTCCGTCAAAATCTAAAAGCTTAACAGCTGTTTCAATTAGCTGATTAACGGCTTTTTCTTGATATGGTTTGAGATTAATATTCATAAATTTGTTTATAGACATCTAATATTTTCTGCGGAATAGGTTCTAAGGAAACATTATTCCAGCCGATAAAGTCGCTTTTGTCCACGCCGAGCGGATCAAGTGTGAAGCAATAAAATATCTTGTCTCCATCAATTTTGTTAAGTTCTTTTTTGAGATCAGACAAGGCTTTGCGGTCCAAAGAATAATATACTGCCAAAGTTTGATCACCCTGCTGAAAAATACGATAGTCGTCGGTATTTTTTATTTCATCAAAAATACCTTCACGCAAACAAAGCATCTCGGTGCATTCTTTGGTTATGCGAATTTTGAAGTCATCCTTGTTAGAAGCGTCTTTAACAAATTTTGTTTTGAAATATTTGAGAGAACCGCCAAAACCTGCTACGTCATCTCCACTTCGATTTTTATATCCCTTCATTACTCTTTTAATTCTTTCAAGCGTCACTTCTTCGCAGATATTATTTTCATTATTAGTACATAAAATAAATGATCGTTTGCCCTCGTCATCTTTATTTAGCTCCATAACCGCATGCCCTGTAGTACCCGAACCAGCAAAAAAATCTAAAACTATAGCGTCTTTTTTATCCTTAACAATCATGCCAAGCATATCGACAACCGTGTATAAAGACTTTGGATAAGGGAACGCATTAACTTTACCCATAATCTGGGATAAAAGATTACTACCATTGGTTCCAGCATTATATCTAGGCCCTTTCCATACACTGAATATGGGGGCTTCTATATCGCCAAACTTTTTTACCAGAAGGGCACCATTTTTTGTATATTCAATAGCTTCCGCTTCTATCAGTCTTTGCATGGTTTCTCTGTTGTATCGCCAGACACGTTCCTCACCATTTTTATCAATAGGATAAATTCGAAGATGCCCTTCCGGTGTTTTACCCGTAGGATATTTTTTCTGGTCTCTAGGTATTTCCGGTCCAACACCAACTACAGTACTTGAATTTGTATCAACTAAAATTGCAAAGAATTGTCGAAAACGATTTTTGCGCCAATTATTTTCGCCCTGTCCCGATCTTTTAAGTGGCCACCGACTTTCTCCCGAGTTTACCGTTCGCCCTTTAATGCCGATATCTTTAGGTGTGCATACATAGGCATATTCATGAGTTCTTGAAACTGTGATCGAGCCAGCACCTTGAGGATGATGTTCAACAACTATGAGACTTTTGTCATGTCCCGGAAAGATTTCGTCCAACAGAAGTCCTAGCGTATTTAATTCGTAGTCATCAATGGCACAAATTAATGTGCCGTCATCTTTTATAAGATTACGAGCTAATTTTAGACGCTTATTCATAAAGGAAATCCATTTGCTATGTCTAAAGCCATCATTACTATCAACAAAATCATTATTATATTTCCAGTCTTTAGCCCCAGTGTTATATGGCGGATCAATATAAATAACATCAATCTTGCCTTGATGTGTAAAATTCAAAACCGACAAGGCGTGATAATTGTCTCCCTCAATAAGAATATTAACCGGTCCGTCATTTTTGTCGCTAATTTCTTTGCCTTTAACTTCTTTCAAAACCGGCAAAGCATTCTCGGCATCTTTTTCAAATTGTTCTTTAACTTTTTCCTCATCCCAAATAAGCCCGTACTTTTTACGAGATTCCAATTTCTCAACAATCTTAATAAGATCGTCTTTGCTTAACTCTGAGTAGTCTTTTTTGTTTTTGGCGATTTCCTTTGGCATATATTATTTATCAATTATTTCGTAATTCTCTTTGTCGCCATTTACCCGGACATAATCTTCGCAACCATCAACGGAAACAGACTTGCATTTACAGTAAGTCATCTTTTTCTTGGTATCACCAAAAATCTCATCACCGCATTTTTTGCATTTGATGAAAGTTTGCTTTTTGGTTTTGTTGGCGATTTCCTGAGACATATTTTTATTTTTCGCTCTCCATTCGAGCTTTTAACAAAAAGATGGTTTCTGATTTTAATTTGGCTCGAGCCCAATCCTTTTGCGGTTCTGTTAATGCTTCACCTAAACCGACTAATAAATTACGATCCTCGACTTTTTCCATCTGGTCAATACATTTCTGCAATGTTTCCCCAAAAGAAACCCCTGATCTCATCTCGACTATTTCTTTGTTGATCGGCCAGTTGTTCTTTAAGAAAAACCAAACATCATAAATATCACGGCTGGTTTTACCTACTCGTTCCAACATTGCTATTAACTTATTGGCGAACATATCTTCCGGGATCATTACCAACATGGAAATACCCAGCAAGACCTTCACCTCAAATCTTGATCCGAAATTTCTTCTATTAACCTCAATTTTTATATTTTGTGATACGGTGTCGTAAGAGATTACATTCAATAAATTAAATTTTTTGATTTTTGAATCAATAACCTTGCCATAATTTTCAGCAATCTTTTGAATTTTTTCAAAAACCTCTTGTTCTTTACTCTCATCTAATAAATCAAAGTCTAAATCAAATGAATCTCTATTCAAACCATAAAAAAGATGTGCGGCGGTTCCACCTTTAAAACCTAAGTAAGAAGAAATGGATGTGTCAGAGTAAACATCCTTTAATATTTGCAACAATATGTTTTTGTGTTTGGCGTAATTAACGGTCATACATTTGAACTTTTATAAAATTTAAAATAATCATTAACTCTTTTTTCCATTTTTTTGTTATGGTAAATCGGCAAAATTTCAAAAACCTTGTTCCAATCCAAGGCGTTTAAGTTATCGAAGTGATAATCCTTACTGATATAAATTCTATCCAAGAAAGCCCGCTCTTTAGTGGCCACGGCTATGCCTTTTTCATGATCAATGCCGGATATATTACTTAAAACATAATCCTTCATGCGGATGAAAGATATTTTTTGCCCCTCTACATCAATTTCCCGGGTAACATATGAAGCTACAAAAATACTGTCATACTTTTGAAAATTTATACCTGATCGAGTTAAAACTGTTTCGAAACTAACATAAGAGGGAGTATAAATTCTGGTGGCCAATTCAAAACGATCGTAATCTTTATCTTTTGCATAAAAGCCACGGCGTAATCTGAATAACTTCCCAGCCTTGGCATATTTATTCAATCGTGATGATACTTTTTGTTCTCGTTCTTCTGCCCACAATAAAGCAACATCTTTTACCGAAAAGATGGTTTTAGGGGATCTTAACAAAATATCTAAATATTCTCCTTTTGATGGCTTTTTATCCATATGTTTACTGTTATATACCTTAAAGGTATCTTGCAGTTCAATTATATGCTATAATGAACATAAATGCAAGTAGCTAAATAGTGGATAATTAAGGATATTACTAAAAGCTTATAATATAATAAGCTTTCTGCTAAAATTAAATAAGGGTGTTTATAATATTATAAACACCGAATGAATAGTATGAAAAAACAGCTAAATTTAGTGATAAATAAACTAAACAAACACCCTTTAATATCTCTATCTATTGAGGAATTGAGGCTGTATTTTGATTATAGACTGGAAAACCTAATCAAAGATAAAAAGGTGCTTACAAGGAATGAATTGGATTATCTCCTCTCGGAAACCGGTCCGGGCAATAGGCGTATTGATCCACGAATCATATCAGAAATGACTCACAATGATATTTTTACTTGTCCCCCATATTCAGACATCCCCGAATTTAAATCTTTAGCTGATCACAAGAAAATTCTTGACGACTATGTAGCCGTAGAAAGAATATCTAACAAAACAAATGATTTAATTATTGAATTGCTGGGAAATTATTTAGATGGCATAAAAATTATTAAAAATCAGCCCTTAATTGTTGAGGCAAATTTTAATAGTACCCCTGTATTTTGTTTAATTAAAAATGGAGATTGGGTTATTCCAGACACTGAACTATTTACATTCCTGAAACAATGCCAAGGACAAAAACGGATGCCCATAGTAATTGCTAAAAAGATAGCCGGCATTTTATTCCCCGTTTTCAAAAACATATCAATATTGGGATTGAATCTATATAAAACTTATTTGCCGGATAAGGCTGGGGAGTTAATAAAAAATGCTTCATACAAACCAGAGGAAAATTTTATATCAGAGATAAAATATAACGGGCAATTCCAAATACTAAATGCTGAATATACCCAAGGGATCAAAGACGAATATTGGGAGGGTGATCAGTTTAAAAACTTTTTTGAAAATGTTTTGCCGAAAAACATTGAGATTTACTATGGTAATTTTTTGAATTCCAAAATCAAAATAGCTAATAATTTTTTAGAAACACTCTCGCAATTCAGGAAAAATAAAGCCTCAAAAGGGTTAATGCAATCATACGAGATGCAAGAAAATTTAATTAAAAAATTGGCCTCTTGTCCCAAAGATGCTATAATAAAATCAACAAGTTAATAAATTTGCCTCAAGGGGCATGCCTGAATGGTATTCCGAGTTCAAGGGCTCGCGATTCGTTATCACTTTTTGTGGTAGCCGGTCGCGAGCCTTTTTGTTTGAGGTGATAATATAAAAATATGGAAAATGAATATGCAAAATTGGCTTTTCTTAAAGCCTTGATCGTTCTTTTAGATAATGAGACTAAAATCCCGAAAAAAGTGTTTTTGTCATCATACTTCCCTGGGTTTGAGATAGACCGACAAAAGGTTTTGCTCGGGGAGTTAAAGAAAAATAAGCTGATAAAAAGCTTTAGCTGGGAGGATGGCGATTTTGTGATCACTAAACCAAGCCGATCCGGAATACTTGAATTTTTGTACAAGATCGAAAAAGCCAGAACCGAACAAAAAGAAGTTTTGCCGACTGACAATAAGTTAAGATTTAATGTTGAGACCGGAATAATTAGCCTGGGAGTAAGAACCTGCCCTATTCCAATAAATACTAACCAGTATTTTCTATGTAAAACTATTTTTGCAGTCTCATTCGGCACATTAGTCAAAGAAATAGACTTTCTGGATTTAATGGACTGGGCAAAAGACAGCAAGGACAGCGTCTATGACTCTATGCGAGCGATTAATAATAAAATAAAGCAAAAACTAGGAATTGAGAAATTACTGAAGTGGAAAGCCAGACGCATTTTTATTGATTACAAAACCGAATAAGGTGGAGTCCGTCCTGATTCGGACGAGCAAGAGCAGACTGAAAGAAAACGGTCTGCTTTTTTATTTGCGGGCCGGCAAACAATATGCCGAAGCCAATAATCACAAAGAAAATACCACCCCTCACCCCAGCCCAAATGGAGGAAATTTTCATGGACAGATTAGCTGATCTAATCGTCCGCCTTTTGGATTATCGCTACGAGCAAAAAGAGAAAGAAAAACAATCTAATAATCAAAATGAATATGAAAAACCAAACACCGGACAATAATTTTACTACCAGCGACTTCTATGTGGCTGCTTTTTTGCTCGCCTACAAATATCAACTTGTTGGCATAAATAAAACCGATGCTCGCCGGTTTCGTTTTGTCTTTGTTGACCAACCAGGACGACCCCAATTCGTGGAGGGTTATTTTTTAGGTTATACCGACGTGAACGCCAAGGAATTTGTCTTGGCGATCAAAGAGCTGAAATCACTGATGTATAACGACGCGATCAGTTGAAAATAATCAAATATGAAATATGGAAAATTTGCCATTCGAAATAGATAACAATGATTACGTAAAGCTTCCCCGAAGCATCAAGACCGCCCTTGTGGACGGCTATTTGAGTTTTGAGGAATACTCGGTCCTCGTCTG
>Ga0265297_10006307_pt1 | contig 17346 bp, 17 predicted proteins | sample Munlanlwell13791_FD_192502 | JGI IMG/M metagenome (GOLD analysis project Ga0265297, IMG submission 192502) | Leachate microbial communities from a municipal landfill in Southern Ontario, Canada - Leachate well 137-91 | ecosystem: Engineered > Solid waste > Landfill > Unclassified | place...
GGCCTCAAGTATCCCACCACCCTTGAATAAACTTCGCAGGGCTGCTCAATGGTGCATTTGGGGCAGGTGAAATGCTTTCCGGAAATGTATCCGTGAGTGGGACAGACGGAAAAAGTAGGAGTCAAGGTAATGTAAGGCAAATGATTTTTCTCAAAAACTTTTTTAATCAGGTTCTTTACGGTTTCAGTATCCGAAACTTCTTCTCCCAGGAACAAGTGCTCGACTGTTCCTCCGGTATATTTGCACTGAAGGTCGTCCTGCAATTTCATCGTCTCGAAAATGTCGTCCGTGTAATTGACCGGCAGCTGGGTGGAGTTGGTGTAGTAAGGAACTTTTTTGGTTCCGGCGGTAATAATGTCGGGATAAAGCTTCCTGTCTTTCTGGGCCAGACGGTAAGTCGTTGATTCGGCCGGCGTTGCCTCCAGATTATATATGTTGCCCGTATCCTTCTGGTATTGAATCAGCCTGTCTCTCATCAAATCCATGACTTCCAGGGCAAACTGCCTGCCTTTCTTTGTTCCGATGTCTTCTCCCAGGAAATTGAGCAGGGCTTCGTTCATTCCCACGATGCCGATGGTTGAGAAATGGTTGGCGAAATACTGTCCCTTGGCTTTCTTGACCCCGGCCAGATAAAAGCGGGAATAGGGATAAAGGCCTTTGGAGGTGAAATCCTCTATGGTCTTTCTCTTTATCTCCAGGCTTTCCTTGGCAATGTCCATTATCGAGGCCAGTCTCTCAAAAAATTCCTTCTTGGTCTTGGATAAATAGCCGATTCTGGGAAGATTGACTGTCACCACGCCTATGCTTCCGGTCAAAGAGCCGGAACCGAACAATCCTCCCCCTCCCCTGTTGGCCAATTCGTTCAAATCCAGCCTCAAGCGGCAGCACATTGACCTGACGTCTTCGGGCTTCATTTCGGAATTCAGATAATTGGCGAAATAGTTGATGCCGTACTTGGCCGAGGCCTCGAACAGGCCGTCAAAAGCCGGGTCTTCCCAGGGAAAATCATGGGTGATGTTAATGGTGGGGATGGGAAAAGAAAAAGGCCTTCCGCTTCTGTCTCCCTTGAGCATGGCCGCGTAAAAAGCCCTGACCAGCATTTTCATTTCTTCCTGAAATTCTCCGTAAGTTTCTTTCTGGGGAACTCCGCCGATGAGCACGGGCTGGTTGGCGAAAGAAGCCGAGGGCTTCAAATCGAAAGTGACGTTGGTAAAAGGACAATTTCCGGTAATGAAAACCTTTCCTTTTCTTCTGGCCACCACGGTCTCATTGTCCGTGGTCGGACACCAAATAATCCCCTCGTATTTGACTTTTTTCACTTGGGAGATATAGGTTTCATTGTGCTTTATCAGTCTTAAAATATAAATTGTTTTTTTGCCTATCGTCGGTTTCCTTTCTAAAACCGTAAAACCGTAACCGGCATTGACGGCGATTATCTGCAAGCCCTCAAGCAATTCCGGTTCGGCCGTGGCTATTTTGCAATCCTCGGCTCCATCGGCCTTCAAGTACGTTTCCAAAAACAATCTTGACTGGCGCTGGCTCAGCTTTGACAAACATTCGGGAATAAAATGGACATTGTCCCTGGTCTTGAACCAGGCGTGTATCTTTTTTGAACTGTCGGCGCTCAATCTTAATCTTTCAACGTTATCGCCGAGAGAAGCGGAGCTGTATTCGGAATAGTTAAGCTTGAAATGCTTCAACAACGAAACGATTTCGTCGTAATTCCTTTTGTTTTTGATTTTTGACTGATAAATGCTTATCCTGTAACAGGAACGGTAGTTTTCTCCCGGCTTCTCCACGCTTCCTTCGCCGATAACCCAGGCCATCAGCTTGATTTGCTCGTCGGAAATGTTAAAATCTTTCCTTCCGTTCTGTCCAGCCACGGGAACGATGAAGGGTGACTTCAATTTAACGGTTTCTTCAATGGACTCTAAAATAAACTTGTCGGTGTTGAATGCCTTCCTTACGATTCTGTGCTCCGGAGAAATCAGCTGGTCTTGAATTCTGTTTTTCAAATTGTACATTTCTCCCTTGTAATCCCTCTTGAACATCTTTAAAACATCCTTGTCCTCAAGTTTTCCGGTTTTTAAATTGTATGTCTTGATTTCGTCGCCGACTTTAACTTCGTCGTATCCTTTCCACCCCTGGGAAGTTAAAATCTCCGTGTCTTCCGATAAGCACTGGAATCCGACTCTGGTCGGCACAGCCATGTTGTAAAGAAATTCCTGCATCGCCTGCTCCACTTGGGCGTAGCTCAAGTTGTCGTAACGGATGAAAGGAGCGATGAGCGTGTCGAAATTGGAAAAAGAAACCGCACCAGCCGCTTCTCCCTGAAGGGTATACATGAAGTTGACCACTTGCCCCAGGGCAGACCTCAAATGTTTCGGCGGAAATGATTCGGTTTTTCCGTGAACTCCGCCAAATCCCCGGGAAATCAAATCATACAAGTCCCAGCCCACGCAATAGCAGGCCAAGGTATCAAGATTGTGCAAATGAAAATCTCCCGACTCGTTGGCTTCCCTCACTTCTTTGGGATAAATTTTGTTCAGCCAGTATTTTTTTACAATGTACGAGACTCCGTAATGATTCAAACCCTGCAGGGAAAAAGTCATGTTGGAATTTTCCTGAACCTCCCAGTCCATTTTCTCCAGATAATCGTCAACCCGGTCCACGGCTTCCTCGCTGATGGCCTGCGCTTCCCTTATTCTCCTCCTCTGCTCCCTGTAAAGAATGAAAGCCTTTCCCGCTTCCACCTCTCCTTCCAAAATCAAGACCTCTTCCACGATATCCTGGATTTGTTCAACCTGAGGTATCTCGTCTTTCTTGAATCTTCTGTTCAAAATCTTGACGATTTTGTCGGAAATCCTCTTGGTTTTTTTTCCGTTTCCCTGTTTGGTGGCGGTAATGGCCTTGAAAACGGCGTTAGTGATTTTTTCCTGGTCAAAATCGACGATGTCGCCATTTCTTTTTTCGATTTTGAGGATTTTGTTTTCCATATAACAATTCTAAACCTCAAAAAAAATACTGTCAACTTTGACAGATTTTTTGAAAGATTGTATTACTGTCCTTTATTGAGACTGGTGGCAATAATAGTCAGCCTAATCTCGTCTTTGGCCAGATTTTTGTCAAAAGAAGCGCCGAAAACGACCTTGGCCGAGGAAGAAGTCCTCTTTTTTATCGCTTCAGCCACTTTTTTGACCTCGGAAAGGTAAAAATTGTTGCTTCCCGAGGCGATATTGAACAAAATACTGCCCAGTTTGTCCAAAGGAAAGTCGGTTAAGGGAGAAAAAAGCGCCGTGTCCAGGGCTTTGGCCATCCTGTCCTCTCCCCGGGCCCGGCCAATGCCGAAAAAAGCCGAACCGCCGCTCTTCAACACCTCTTTGACGTCGGCAAAGTCAAGATTGAGGATTCCGGGATTGGAAATGACGTTGGAAATGGTCTCCACCGCCTCTTTAAGCAGCTCGTCGCATTTGTCAAAAGCGAATTCCACCGAGGATTTAGGGGGAATCAGGTTAATCAGCTTGTCATTGGGTATGACCACCAGGGTATTAATGGCTTTTTCTATCTCTTCCAGACTGTTCATGGCTATTTTTCTCCTTTTCTTGCCTTCAAAAGAAAAAGGCAGAGTGACTATGCCGATGGTGAGAATACCCAGCTTCTTGGATAAAGAGGCAATGACAGGCATGGCTCCCGAGCCGGTGCCTCCTCCCAGGCCGGCTGTCAAAAAAACAATGTCAGCCGTCTTTAAAACGTTTTCCAGTTCTTCGGCGCTCTCCTCAGCCGACAATCTTCCGATTTCCGGATTCATCCCCGCTCCCAAACCCTGAGTCGTTTTTTCTCCGATCCTTATCTTCGTATCCGCTTTTTTCTTGTTCAGGTCCTGGATGTCCGTGTTCACGCTGACCAGCTCCACGTTTTTGACGTCCGCGTCAAACAAGCGGGAAATGGTGTTGCCGCCCGCTCCTCCGACTCCGATGACTTTAATTTTCGTTTTCATTTTTAAGGAATAAAATTGGAGAAGAATCTTCTGATTTTTTTCCCGAAGCCTTCTTCTTCCGCTGATTCTCCGGCCATGTCTTCGTCGGCATCATCCATCACCAAACCGCAGACAGTGGAAAGGGAAGAATCTTTTCCTAAAGCGGAAAAATCTTTGGCATAGCCGATTCGGCAGGGAAGATTGAATTCTTTCTTGGCCAGCTCGACAATGCCCGGCAATTTTGCTCCTCCGCCGGTCAAAACAATTCCTCCGGGCAGCAATTCCTGGCGGGAAACTTTTTTGATTTCTTTGTTTATGAGGTCGAATATTTCGCAAACCCTGGCCTCAACTATTTTCTTCAGTTCTTTTTCCGAAAAAACCAGCATGTTTTTATTATCCTTGATTTTTCTCGCTTCTTTCTTCTTCGACGAACTCTTTTCATTCTCCACCCCTATCTCCACTCTTTCTTTTTCTTCTTCGTTGAAAGCAGACAGGTCCATCTCTATCTTTTTCCCGCTCCCTTTGAGCGAAGAACAGGAGCCGTGCTCTCTTTTAATCTTTTCCGCCGTCTCGATTTCCGTCTTAAAGCCGATGGCGATATCGTTGGTAATATTGGATGAGCCGACTGGAAAAACCGCCAGATTCAAAAGCTTTCCTTCTTCGTAAATGACCACGCTGGAAGAGCCGGCGCCGATGTCAACCAAAGCCACGCCCAGTTCTTTCTGGGGCGAAGTCAAAACAGACCTGACCGCGGCCAAAGGAGAAGGGATGATGTTCTTTTCTTCTATTTCTATTCCGGCTTGGGTCAAAGCGTCGGAAACGTTTTCAATGTCGGCGGTGAAAGCCGAAAGAAGAAACGCTTCCAGCTCCAGTCTTTTTCCTTTCAGACCGAGAGGGTCCTTGATTTCTTTTTCCCCGTCCAAAATCCATTCTTTGGGAAAATCGGTCAGGATTTCCCTGTTGGTTGACTGGAGATTGATGGTTCTGGCTTCCTGGAAAATCCTGTCTATGTCTTCCTGGGAAACTTTCTGGTCGGCCCGAGCCACGGAAATCAAGCCGCGGGTATTAATCAGTTCCAGCTTGTTGCCGTTGATGTTGACGAAGACCTCGCGGGAGCGGGGAACTTTTCTTTCCTGCGCCCGGGACAAAAGCTCTTTGATTTTCTTTCCCACCTCCTGGGGATTCTTAATTCTTCCCTTCTGGATGCCCAAGGAATCGATTTTGTCGAAAAACAAAACATCAACAATCTTCCCGGTTTCCACGTCCTTCCTGACGATCAATAATTTTATCGTATCCGTACCAATGTCTATACCGGTGACAATTTGTGTTTTGGCCATATTTTTACATTACCAGGGAAAGATATTTTTCCTGCTTTTGAAACATTTTTATCTCTTCTTCCTTCGTCTTGTGGTCCAGGCCGGACAAATGAAGAATGCCGTGAATCAGAACGCTTGCCAATTCCTTTTTAAAGGAAATTTTGTCTTTCCTGGCGTTCTTCTCCACTTCCTTCGGACAAATCACTATCTGGGGCAGAGCGTCATGGATTGAGCCGAAAGATAGAACATCCGTGGGATTGTTTTTTTTCCTGTATTGCTTATTCAGGGACTGAATCTCTTTTCTGTTAACCAAAGCGATGCCGATGTTCTTTTTAATCTTTTCTTTCTTTAAAACCTTTAAAGCCGCTGATTTCAAAAATCTTTTGTCAATTCTTTTGAAGTCCTCGGCCAAATCAACAATTTCAACCATTTGGTATATTTTACTAAATATACGGGATTAAATCAAGTAAAAGCTATTTGGCGCAGCGAAATCCGACGCTACTGGACGTGGTTGTGGGTGCGAGATCCAAAGCCATAGAGAACACGCCGGAATTGGAAGCGCTGGCCCAATGGTCGCCCCGCCTTAAAGTGCGAGTCGTTGTTTCGGCTGAATTGTAATACATCCTCCCCGCTCCGGTTGAACCGTTCAGGGTCGTACTTTTGGGAGCAGCGTTCTCCCGTCCCAGGACATTGCCATAATTCGTCACGGCAGTAAATTCCTGATAGCCGTATGCCGCCTGATAAGCTACCTGCGGCTGCGACCCTGCCCCGGTAATGACATAATCCACCCATTCCCAGACGTTTCCGGACAAGTGCCAGATTGTTTGTCCGTTGGATAAAGTGAGCTGGGCCTTGGTGTCTGCGTTGCCTGTATCAGGATCTGCTCCGTCGTAAGAACCGGCATCGGTAATCCCGACATTCCCCCTTTTAAGAATTCCGCTCGCATAATTGGAAGATACAGACTCGATGTCCCTGGCCAGAGCCATCCACTCGGCATTGTTAATCAAATGAGCGCCGATGGATTTGCATTCTGCAACAGCGTCAATTTGGGAGATTGTGGTCCAAATGGTTCCTCCGGTCTGGGAAGTAGGAACTCCACCCACATCCCTGGCCTCATACTGCTGGACGCAGAATCCCAGGCCGGTGTTAATCCATGTTCCTCCGCTAAGGCCGTCGCAGGACTGGTCATTGGATATCTTCACCTTGTCAGGGGAAAGAGAAATGGCTCCTTTTCCCTCCAGCTTGGCGTAGAGGTCAAAAGTGATTCCGTCGGATTTGTACATATAGCACCACTCCTTGTTTCCTGCCATATATCCCGGGTCTTTGGGAAGGGTATAGCCGGCCATAGTGGCATTGAGATTGGTGCAGTTGGAGTCCTCAACAGTGGTCAGCCCCACACAGCACCAGGCCCTGGCGCCTGAGCCCAGGTCAGGGGTGGTGGGGTAGCCCTTGGTTCCCATGCTTGACTCCACCCAGAGGTTCTTCCTGATTCCGTCCAGGTTGGTTCTCCTTCCGCTGTCACGGGCATCCTTGGTGGTGGTGCTCACGCCCACGATGATGAAAGAGGAAATCAGGGCCACAATGACCACAACGACCAGGATTTCAATGAGGGTGAAAGATTGTTTGAGGTTTTTCATGGTTTTAACATATTTTACTATGGAAAAAGGTAAAGGTCAAACAGAAAACTGCCTTTTCAGGCAGCGCTCAATTCTTCTTTCACTATCCGGGCTACGAGATTACCGTCAGCCCTTGCTTTGGTTTGGGGAACGATTTCTTTCATCACCAGGCCGATATCTTTCATTCCCTGGGCATTGGTTTTTGTTACGGCTTCCTTGACCAGGTTCCGTATTTCCTCCTCGCCCATTTCTTCGGGCAGATATTTCTTGAGGATTTCCAGCTCTTTTGTTTCCTTCGCCACCAAATCCTGTCTTCCGCCTTTTTCAAAAGACAAAATGCTGTCTCTTCTTTTTTTGGCCTCGGAAGAAATCACCTCCATTGTTTCCTCGTCGGTTAAAATACTCTTCTCGCTCAATTCCTCCTCGCTGAAACCGGAATTCTCTCCGGATATCTTCAACCTCTTGTCCTTCTCTTTATTGACAACAGAAGCAACAAGCATTCTTAAAGAGGAAACTCCTGTTTCGTTTTTCTCTTTCTGGAAAGCGATTAAATCTTTTTTGATTTCTTCGATTAGCATGAATTAAGCTTTGCCCAGCTTCTTTAATTTCTCAAACTTTTTCCTCTTTTCCGCTTTTATCAAAGCCGCTCTTTTCTGGAGATTCTCGCTCTTAATCCTGTCCCTGAACCTTCTTTTTCTGGCCTCGGTCAGAACGCCGCTCTTCTGAACGGCCTTGGTGAAACGATAAACCAGCGATTGGGAAGTTTCTTTCTGTTGTTTTTGAATCTTCATATTATTATTTTAACCTTTTTTTAATTTCTTTTACCATGTCCTTCAGGCCGACTTCGGTCTGCTTGCCGGTTTCCATGTCTCTGATTATGGCTTCGTCGTTCAAAGCTTCTTTCTGGCCGACGATAATGACGGTGTTGATGTTCAGCTTGTTGGCCCGGCCCAGCTGCATCTTCAAAGAATCCTTGCTGAACGATTCGGCCGCCTTTATTCCCGCCTTCCTCAATTCTTCCATAATGACCAGCCCTTTCTTTTTGGCCAAGGGGCCTATCTGGGCGATGAAAACCTTGGGCAGAGAAGCGTAAACGCCTTCTATTCTTTTTTTCCTCATCAAGGAAACGATTCTTTCCACCCCCACGGCCGCTCCGCAGGAAGGGACATTGGTTTTACCTAAAACCTTTGACAGGATATCATATCTTCCTCCTCCTGCCAAGACTCTTTCCCCCTCCTCCTCGTCGTCTTTGGGAGCTTCTATTTCAAAGACTGTCTTGGTGTAATAGTCCAGGCCCCTGACCAAAAACGGGTCCAGAATGTAGGGGACTTTCAACTCTTCCAGATATTCCAGAACTCCTTTCAAATGGGTGTGGCATTCGTCGCAAAGAAAGTCGATAATCTGGGGAGCTTCGGATAAAACTTCCCGGCACTTCTCGTTCTTGCAGTCAAGAACCCTTAAGGGATTGGTTTTGGTTCTTCTCAAGCAATCGCGGCACAAAGAGTTTTTCTGGGACTTGAGAAACTTCACCAGGGCTTTTCTGTAATCTCCCCGGCAGGCCTCATCGCCGATTGAGTTGATTTTCACCAGAGTATTGGTTATCCCCAATTCGTTCAAGATATTCAGGGTAATCAAAATCGTCTGGGCGTCGACAATGGGCTCTTTTTCTCCCAAAATCTCGCAGCCGAATTGCCAGAACTGCCTGTACCTTCCGGCCTGTGGCCTTTCGTGCCTGAAAAAGGGGCCGAAGTACCAAAGCTTAACCGGCTGGGGAAAAGTATTGAATCCGTGCTCGAGATAAGAGCGCATGATTGGCGCTGTCCCTTCCGGCCTCAAAGCCAGGGCTTCTTTCCCCTCCCTGGTCCTTAAAATGTACATTTCCTTTTCCACGATGTCGGTGTTCAGTCCGATTGTCCGGCTGAACAAATCCGCGCTTTCCAGCAAGGGCGTGTCTATTTTCTCAAAGCCGTAAAAATCGAACATCTTTTCAATGACCCGGTGAACCTTCTGGAAATATATCTGGTCCTGGGGCAAGACATCGTGCATGCCGCTCGGACTCTGAAATTTAAGTTTGGCCATAGTTGTTCTTAAAACTTATCAGACTGGACAAGAAGTCAAAAATGGAAAGCTTGACGAAAACCTTGCCCACAATGTTCTTCCTGGGAACCGGACCCCAGCTCCTCGAATCCGAAGAATAGTTTCTGTTGTCTCCCATGACGAAATACTGGTCAGCAGCCAGTTCAACGGAAAAATTGACGTTGTTGCTCCATTCTTCCTTCACTTCTTCGGACAAATACGGCTCCTCTATCTTTACGGTCTCGTTGTCTTTGGTGATGAATATCTCCCCTTCCTTGATTTCTATCTTCTCCCCAGGCAAACCGATTATCCTTTTAATGTACTTGTAGGAAGGATACAAAGGATACTTGAACACTATCACTTCCTGCCTTTCCGGCTCTCTCAGCCTGTAGGTCAGCTCGTCGATAATCAAATAGTCGGCATCGTGAAAATTCGGGTCCATGGAAGCCCCGCTTACGACAAAAGGCTGGAACAACAGCACGCGGATGGGTATGACAATGGCCAAAGCCATCAGAAACAGCTTTGTCCAATCAAAGACGAAACCAATCAATTCTTTTTTGTTCATTGGTTGGATAATACACTAAAAAGAGGTTTTAGACAAGAGATTGGGGCTTTTTGAGCCTTTTGACGCTGTCTGCGGTCAGCCAGGCCGACATTATTCCGAATCCGGCCTTGTCAATCTCAAAAGGCCTGATTTCCCTGGGATTTTTAAGAAAAACCAGGATGCAGTATCTGCTGTTCCTGAATCTTTTGAAAAATCCCGAGACTTCATTCTTCTCAATCCCGGCAGCCGAAGCGTATTTCTCCAGGATTTCTTTCACTTTCTTGGGCGTCAATCCGGAGAACTGGACTATTCTGTCAACTTCGGCCATCAAGCTCACGGGCTCGCCGGAATCTTTGAAATATATTGTTTCCCCTTTTTTAATGCTGTCCCAGGGATTGCGTTTGGTCTTGTACCATCTTGATTCTATCTTCTTCCGGCCGTCCAGGATTTTCTTGGTCAGGCCCCAGGATTTTTTCATTATGGCTACGTGTTCCATTTCTTTATTCCTCCCCTAAGATGTCTTTGGCTTTTTCCTCGTCTTTCTCCGGCACGAACAAATCCGCTCCGTAGGAATCTCCCAAGTCCCCGGGGAACTGCAATCCCCGCCTTTGCACCGAAGCCTCAATGCCGTGTTCTTTCAAAAGATTCTTTACCAGTTCGGCTTCGACGATTGAGTTGAGGAATTTTATCTTTTTCATGGTTTTATTTTCCGCAGCACTTTTTGTATTTCTTCCCGCTCCCGCAGGGACAGGGATCGTTCCTGCCGATTTCTTTCTTGCCTTGGACGGTTTCCCTTTTCTCTTCCTGTTGCGGTTGGACATTGACGCTGGCTTTGAAAATACTGTTCACCAGTATCTTGTCGTAATTGCTCAGCAAATCATTAAACATCTTGCGTCCCTCGCTCTTGTATTCTATCAAAGGATCTCTCTGACCGTAAGCCCTCAAGCGGACCGATTCCCTCAAACTCTCCATGTTTTCCAAATGCTCTACCCAAAGAAAGTCCAAGGACCTCAAGCTGGCCAGCTTTTCCACCTCTCTCATGTTGTCCCCTCCCAGCTCTTTTTCTTTCTTCTCGTAATCTTCCGAAGAAAATCCTTCTTTCTCAAGCAAGGGCAGTATTTCTTCCTTCAGCTCCTTCTTTTCTCCCTTTATCAGAATCTCTTTTCTTTTCTTGTAAACAACCTCCCGGTGCTTGTTGAGAACATCGTCGTACTCCAGGACGTATTTCCTGGAGTCGAAATTGGCTCCCTCAATCTTGGTCTGGGCCGATTCAATGCTTTTGGAGATAATGGGGTTCTCAATCAAGGCGTCGTCGGGAAAATTGAATCTTTCCATCAGCCCCTTGATTTTGTCTCCGCCGAATATCCTGATAACGTCGTCTTCCAGAGAAACGAAAAACTGGGTTGTGCCCGGATCTCCCTGCCTTCCTGTTCTTCCCCTTAACTGGTTGTCTATTCTTCTGGCTTCGTGCCTTTCCGTGCCGATGACGAACAGTCCGCCCGCTTCAATCGCTTTTTTTCTTGATTCCTCGGTTGAAGGATTGCCTCCCAGAGAAATGTCAACTCCCCGGCCCGCCATGTTGGTGGCCACGGTCACTGCTCCCAAAGCTCCGGCCTGGGCAATGATTTCACCTTCTTTCTCGTGGTTCTTGGCGTTCAAGACCTGATGAACGATTCCCTCCCTGGAAAGAATGGCGCTCAGATACTCGTTCTTGCTTATCGAGGTTGTTCCGATAAGAACGGGCTGGCCTGATTCGTGCCTCTTTTTAACTTCTTCGGCCACTGCCCTGAACTTGGCTTCTTCTGTCTTGAAAATCCTGTCCGGCAAGTCTTTCCTGACCATGGGCTTGTTAGTGGGAATAATCGCCACGTCCAGCTTGTAAACCTTGTCGAATTCCTCGGCCGAGGTTTCGGCCGTCCCGGTCATACCCGCCAGCTTCTTGAACATCCGGAAATAGTTCTGGAAAGTAATCGAAGCCATGGTAATGGACTCGGGCTGTATTTTCACTCCTTCTTTGGCTTCAATGGCCTGATGAAGACCGCCCGACCATCTTCGTCCCGGCATCAGTCTTCCGGTAAAGGTATCGACAATAATCACCTCTCCGTTTCTGACCACGTAATCCTTGTCCAGCTTGAACAATATCTCTGCCTTCAAGGCCTGCTCCAGATGATGAAGATATTTTATCCCCCTTTCATTATATATATTTCCGGCATTGAGTATCTTCTCTATCTTGTCTATGCCCTGCTCGGTCAAGGTCACGGCTTTCATCTTTTCGTCAATCTCAAAATCCGTTTCCTTGCTCAAGCGGGGAATGATTCTGGCGAATTCCGAATACCATTTAGAGCTTTCCGTGTCCGGAGCGGAAATAATCAAGGGAGTCCTGGCCTCGTCAATCAAAATGGAGTCCACTTCGTCGACAATGGCAAAGTTGTATCCCCTCTGAACCGCCTGGGCCGAAGAATAGGCCATATTATCCTTTAAATAGTCGAATCCGAATTCGTTGTTGGTTCCGTAGGTAATGTCAGCGGCATAGGCCTCTTTCCTGGAACAAGGACGCAAAAAATCTTCCACCACCTTGAATCCTCCCAATTCGTCCCTGATCTTATCTTTGTTCTCCGCTTCTTTTTTGTAATCGGGGTCATAGATGAAAGACTGCTCGTGATTCAGACAGCTGACGCTCAATCCCAGAGCGTAATATATCTGTCCCATCCAAACCGCGTCTCTTCTTGAAAGATAATCGTTAACTGTAACCAAATGGCATCCCTTTTCCTCAAGAGCGTTAAGATACAAAGGCAGGGTGGCGGTAAGAGTTTTTCCTTCCCCGGTTCTCATCTCGGCAATCTTTCCCTGGTGCAGAACGATTCCGCCGATAAGCTGAACGTCGAAGTGCCTCTGGTTGAGATTTCTTTTGGCTGCTTCCCTCGCCAATGCAAAAGCGAGCGGAAGAATGTCATCCAGCGTTTCTCCGGCCCGCAGTCTCTCCTTGAGTTCTTTTGTTTTGAGTTTCAATTCTTCGGAGCTTAATTTTTCCGTTTCCCCTTCCAAAGAATTTATCTTTTCAACGACCGGGCTTAAGCTCTTAACGAATTTTTCATTGGCGTCGCCGAAAAAGCGACCGAAAATTGACATAATGTTGGCCTTAAGAAACTTTCTTTCTCTTGGCGATAAAAGTGTCTTTTCTTTTCGTCAATTGCGCCTCTATTTCTTTCTTGGCTTCGATTATGGCGCTTCGCAAGTTGTCTCTTTCCGCAACCGCCCGGAGCATTCTCTTACCGGGCATGGCTATCTGAATCTCGGCCCGATAAACATCTCCCTTCTGGTGATGGCGGCTGGTCAATCCCACCTCCGCCTCGACAATCAAGTCGGGGATGTGCGGCAAAAGTTTTTCCAGGGTTTTTATTTTCTTTTCCAAAAAGGAATAAAGTCCCGGATTTATCTTTATTTCCGTTTCTTTAACTCTTATTTGCATACAATGATGATATCATAAAAACAACCCTTTGGAAAGGGTTGTTTTTTTTATCTCTTTTTTCTTTTAGCGGGCTTCTTCTTTGCAACTTTCTTCTTTGCAACTTTCTTCTTTGCCGCCTTTTTCTTTTTAGCCATTTTTTTCATGCGAGATTAGTTTTGATAACTCGACCTTTTATCATTCCTTTGTAAAAATTGTCCAAATTTCATTTTGTATCTTTATTTTCCCTCTAAATAAAATATTTGTCAATAGTTTAAGGCGAAAAAATCTGAATTTCCTCCTCCAGGTCGATTAAAAATTTCTTTTTCACTTCTTTTTTTATCAAACTCATCAGCTTCAAAACGTTTTCCGATTTCGCTTTTCCCAGATTGATGATGAAGTTGGCGTGCTGGGAAGAAATTTCCGCGTCGCCGATTTTCATTCCCCTGAGTCCGCACTCTTCAATCAGAAATCCGGCCGGCACAAATCCTTTTTTCTCCTGAAAATTTTTTATCCGGGGATATTTCTTGACAACCGCCTTGTCAAACTCTCCGCAATGATTTTTAAACACGGAACCCAAAGAAAAACCCTGGGGATTGGCTCTTCTCTTTTCCAGGCTTTCTTTTATTCTCTCTTTTATCCTTTCCTTGCTTCCTTTTTTCAGCTTCAACTTGGCGGAAAGGATTATCAGCCTGGGATTGTTCTTGAAAACGCTGGTGCGATAATCGAAAAAGCAATCTTTTTTCTTGAATTCTTTTTTCTCAACTCCCTTGCTCACTTCCAAAACCTCCACGCTTTCTACGCAATCCCCGATTGACTCGCCGAAAGCCCCGGCATTGCCGTTAATCGCCCCGCCCAGAGTGCCGGGTATGCCCATGGCCCACTCCAGGCCGGTAAAATTCTCCAGGCGCCCGACCAAAAAAGAAAGCAAGGCAGACGCATCAACCCTGATTATGCCGAAATCTCCTTTTTCTTCGATTGAAACGTCCGGCTTGTCTTTTTTGAACACAATGACCAGGCCGTTGAATCCCTTGTCCGAAATCAAGGTATTGCTTCCGCCTCCCAGGACGTAAAAAGGGATTTTCAGCTCCAAAGACTTTTCAATGGCCTTTTCCAATTCTTCCTTGTCGGAGACCTTGATAAAATATCTGGCTTTTCCGCCGATTCTGAAAGTAGAGTAATTACTCAAGACAACATCTTTTTCCATATATATATGTATATGATAGCAATTATGGCCTGATTAGGCAAATAAAAAAGGAGGGTTTAACCTCCTATGGCAATTCGCTCGACGAGCTTGGCTGAAAGCGGCTCGTAGAAGACCCTCACGTCCTTTGGATAGGACTCTTCGGGGTTGGCGTTGACCGCTACTTTCCTGAAACACCATCCTGCGATTTGAAGAAAGTCTTTGGGGCTGTTGCCAATGAAAAGCCAGTCATAAGGCTCTTCGATTCTGACAAGGCTCTCAAGGTGCCTATTCTTGTTCCCGTCCTCAAGTCCGTAGACCAGGTAGACATACTTGTCCAGGTCATTCTTCTCAAGCCATTTCTTAATGGCTTCTTGCAGCCCGTTGGAAGAAATGACGATGCTGTAACCACGCAGTATCATGGCTTCCATGGCTTCTTTGACGCCGGGAATGGGCTCGGCCCGTTCAATTTCATCAGCAATGATGCTTTTGCAGGCATCCAGGTGTTCTTGGTTTTCTTTCATCAACGCCGGGTTGACCAGCATTTCTTTAAGCAGTTCTATGCCCAATCCTGTTGTCTGATAAATTCTCTCAAAGACACTCCTTTCATCAACAGCAGCAATGGTTTTGCTGAAATCAAGAATAGCGCAGTTGCTCATTTTTCACCTCTAAATGTACTATATTATATAGTATACACTAAATCGCCAATCTTGTCAATCCCTGAGCTCCTCCATCTTCTCCTCCAGGCCCTCGTAGGAAGGATATATATTGAAGGCGCTTTCATATTCCTTCAAGGCGCTCTCTTCGTCCCCTTTTCTCTCGTAAACCCTGGCCCTGGCCAGATAAATCAGGAAATTGTCCGGAGAAAACTCTTCGGCCTTGGTATATGCTTCCAAGGCCTTGTCGGTTTTGTCTTCAATAAGAAAGCTGGTGTTCTCGTAAATCAGCCCCAGGTTCTGCCAGACGAGATAGCTCTGGCCATCGATTTCGGAAGCGAACTCAGCTACTGCTTCTGCCTGGGAAGCGACATCCCTCAGGTTCTTCTGCTTCTCCTCCAGCTGCTTTTCAATATCGTCGTCAAGGCTCCAGTTGTTGTTGAAGATATCGCTGGCTTTCAGAAGATAAAGCTGGGACAAGCCGATGTAGTAGTCGGAATAATTGAATGTTCTGGCCGCCTGGTCCATTTTGACAATGGCCGCAGGAATGTCTTTGTTGTTGAAATCCTGAATGGCTTTCTGGGCCAGATTCTCGGCAATGAAAAACTTGAAGAATCCGACGCTCATCAAGGCGAAAACCAAGCCGGCGGCAATCAGCCATTTAAAAGAAATCCTGTTCTCTTTTTCGGAAAAGCTTTCCCAGAAGCCGAGAAGCGCGAACAAAAGAAAGAACAGGACCAAATCAAGCCCGTGAACGATCGTTAAGACAAAAATACTGAAGACAACCAGAAAAACCAAGTTGTCTGTTTCCGAATCTTTGTTTAAAAAGCAAGAAAAGCCCTTTTTCAAAAACAAAAAGAAAACAAAAACCAGAGACAAGAAAGCCAGGGCTCCCAACGTGGTTAAAATCGTCAAAAAGCCGGAAGCACTCTGCTCAATCGCTGCCTGGTTCAATGTTTTATCCTTATACAAAGCGTATTGGTAATTGAAGGTATTCGGACCAGAGCCGAGAAAAAAGCTCTTCGCGTCGTGAAAAGAAGACTTCAGGGCTATGTCCAAACTGTTCTCCAAAGAAATCTTGCTGGTAAAAGAAAATTTCGGCTGGATGAAGCCGGGCAGAAAAAGAAAACTGGAAATCACGGCAAAGCAGAGAAAAGACAAAATCACCTGGCGCTTATCGACACCAGGGCCTTCTCCCCTGACTTTTTTCCAGAAAATGAAAAAAGCGAAAAGGGCGGGAGCCAGCCAGCCGAGCTTAAAGCCGATGAATAAAAGCGAGCAGAAAAACAGCAGAGAAAGAATTCCAAAGACGACTTTCTTCTTGTCAAAAAAAAGAAAGTAAAGAGAAACAGCCAGGGACAGGGAAATCGTCAAAGCCAGCGTTTCAACGCTTCCCGGAGCCAAGAAAAACAGCAGAATCGAAGAAACGGCCGAGCCGGACAAGAACGAGAGAAAAATCTTTTTCATGTCCTCTCTCCCCTCAAAAGCGCTCAAAGAAAAAAAGAAAACGAGAATGAAAGCGCTTAAGAAGAAAAAACAGTCAAGCCCTTCGGTCTTTCCGAAAAAGCTCTGGGTGATGTTTTTGGAAAAAACCAGGGAAAAAAGAGAAAACAGAAGAAAAGCGACAAGCGAATTCCTGATTAACCCTCCTTTTAAAACCACTTCTTTCGATTTCAGCGATTCCTTGATTTGAAGAGCCAGAAGCGAAAGGACGAAAACAGCCAAGAGGGTTTTTCCGGCCATCGCCACTGGAAGGAAAAAAGAAAAAGGCAGGAGGAAAACGAAAGCGAAAAAAAGATATTTTGGGGACATGTCGATGATTTTTATGCTAATTGGTCCATTATATCATTTTTAAGGAAATAAAAAAAGCCTTGTTTACTAATCGGGAAAAATAAGTATAATGAAGAAAATATGATTTTAATCGTTGGCCTGGGAAATCCCGAAGAAAGATACGGGGGAACGAGACACAATCTCGGTTCTTGCTTGATTGACAAGTTCGCCGAACTCAACCAGTTCCCTGGTTTCAAGCTGGACAAAAAATCAAACTCTCTGGTCGTTGAAAAAGACGGCGTTGTTCTGGCCAAACCCCAGACTTTCATGAACGAGTCGGGAAAAGCGATAAAGCACCTCTTAACGGAATTGAACATCCCTTCTTCGAATCTGTTCGTTGTCCATGACGAGGCTGACGTAGCCCTGGGAGAAACCAAGGTAAGCAAAGGAAGCTCATCGGCCGGACACAAAGGAGTCCAATCGATAATCGACGAGATAAGGACAAAAGATTTCACCCGCATCAGGGTGGGAATAGATTCCGAAGACGAAAGCTTCAAAAGCAAAGACCTGGAAGAAGCTGTCCTGAAAAAATTCAGCCAAGAAGAAAAAGAGGTCCTCAAACAGAAAACTGACGAGATATTGAAAACGATAAAGGAAGCCATTGCCGATGAAGAGTAAAAGCAACAACAGCGTCATAATCGTAGAAAGCCCCACCAAAGCCAAGACCATCGGGGCCTTTTTAGGCAATAAATACAAAGTCCTTT
>Ga0265297_10006308_pt1 | contig 17345 bp, 19 predicted proteins | sample Munlanlwell13791_FD_192502 | JGI IMG/M metagenome (GOLD analysis project Ga0265297, IMG submission 192502) | Leachate microbial communities from a municipal landfill in Southern Ontario, Canada - Leachate well 137-91 | ecosystem: Engineered > Solid waste > Landfill > Unclassified | place...
GCGATGCGATTTAAACATAGAGACATATCCAAAAGATGAGCGCTTTATCGATGTAGACGCGCATTGCTGGTATATAGGAGGAATCGATAAACACGTGCTCTTACCGCACTCGATGGTTAAAAATATCGAATATCGAGAATACAAGGCTGGTGATGGTTCGCGTGCGATGTACGTGCCCATATCAGATGTAAAAAAGATGATTGATAACACAATTGATTGGATTGAAGTAGTTGACCAGGGCAAGTCCCCACGCGCCCAGGGGGGGAACACGAGATGGATAAAATGTTAGTAGATATCGATTATGCTATTGGTGTTGAGCACAGATTCAACGCGGCATGGAAAGAAGCTCGGAAAACGCGCGACCGTGCAACGATGGTGAAATGTATATTCGATTGGTTTATGGTTTATAGTTGGTACGAGATACCATCGGATCTGGTTAAACAGACAGCCGAAATGTCTGGACTGTTAGACGATTTAAAAAAGGAAGTCGAAAAACTGTAATATCTATTTTCTTTTTATTAAATCCGCGCCTGGGCTTTCCCCCCTCTTCATTGCCGCGTACAGCTCCTCCACCATCTCGCGCTGGCGCTTCTCCTCCTCGACGGACTTGATAGCCTCGACTGGGTTAGTGCTGAGCCCACATCGCGAGCAACGCGCCTCACCTGGCTGGAGGACGGTGTAACAGCGTTTGCAGTGCTGGACTACGATGGGTTTCTCCTCCTCCACAGCAATCCCTCCGAGCTTCTTGACCTTCTTGATGGTCTCCTCGTTGCTAAGGTTCACGTAGACGCTGGCCGTGTTCCCCTTTGGATCCCAGCCCATCATGTTATCGAGATCCCATTTTGTAAGGCCGTGCTTCCCCAGCTCCGTCGCCCTAACGTGCCTAAACTTGTGAGGGTGCCAATCCACGACCACTTTCGTTCCATCCATGTGCGTGAGCCCCACGCGCGTCGCTAGCCGACGAACGACCTTGTAGATACCCTGGACATCCAGCGCGCCGCCATGCTCCTTCTCGAATAGGAACTCGCCACTACTCGTGACGTGATTGTAGATGATACCCACTGGCTCCACCATCACCACGTCTCCCCATACCTTAGTCTTAGGCCTATAGAAGTGCATCATCACGTGATCGTCCGCAAACTTGAAGTTATCCTTCTTTAGGACGGCTATCTCCCCCTCGCGTAGTCCCCCATACCGCATTATCGCGATGATGCACCTATCGCGGTCACTGTGGCAAGCCGCATGCATCTTTTGATATTTTACCTCGGAATCATCGATGTCTATCGGCTCGCGCTTCGCAGCCTTTCGCATCTTTCTGTCGAGCTTCTTGAGCCCTAACCAGCGCCGGAATATGTTCAGCACTATCATGTAGTGGTTATGACAATTCCCCTCGTAGTTGTTGAGGTATTTGTCGTAGATGGCCGTCTTGATAGCAGCCATTTGCGCGTAAGTCGCGTTCTCGTCTAAACCGGCGAGCTTCAACACCGCGTTGACCTTGGGCTTGTATCCGCGCCGTATCGTGCCCTCGCTGACACCGTTGTTGGCGAGCTGGGTGTAGAAATCCGGAAGTGTTTTTTTTGCCATGATACCATAATACACATTTGATAATTTAAGGATTCCTTCCACGGCATAGATAATTTAAGACCGATTTGATTATTTGTGGAAGTATTCCATTTACTAAGATTTACTTTAGTAAACTTTAGTAAACTTTAGTATTCTAAAGATGATTACAAGGTGATTACAACTCGATCCGCGCCCATCCGTTGCCCTCGAGGTAGGGGTAAACGCTATTTTCTCGAAAAATCACTTTTCCGTGCCTTGGTGATGGGATAAAAGGATGAGATGGAGCCTAACATCACGAGTTCGCTTGGCGCGTGAGGATCTCATCTATTTTTTCATTCAGCTCGTGCTGGCATGGTCGTGCCGCGTGAGGATCTCGTCCAGCATCTGTTCTGGGCTCTGTGCCGTCGCCACTGCCGCCCCCAAGAAGAGGATCGCCATGCGATCCTTCGTCCACTTGATGTTTCGGATGAGGTACGTCTCGCCGTCCACTTGGTAATCGACGTCATCTTTCGTCTCCGGAGCGGCGTACACGTCGATGGCAGCGCCGACATGGAGCGCGTCATCGGCGGCCGACCGTACAGGGTAGGACACGTCATCGTAGGTCGGTATGGTCGTCCAGCTCGCATCGATGTTCGTGATGTAGAACTGCTCCGTCCAAGAGCCAGCGCCATACGTGAAGATTGATTTTATTGCTGCCGACCAGTTGTTAGCGTTGTTGATCGCGTCCGACCATGTTGAACCACCGTCGATGGAAAACATGAACTGGCTGGCACTGATGGTTTTAATGGCACAATGATAGAGCGTGTCTTGGGCAACATTAGCACCACTAACCCCTCCCCAGAGTATCTCACCATCCGTAGTTCCAGCGATGGTAGCCATTCGTTGCCACTTCGCACCAACCGCTCCATACACACCACAACGTACCGTCGGAGGGTACGTTCCAGCCGCGTCTTGAACGAGTTGGATGTTCGCACGCGTGTTAGTGATGTAGAGGTCGAAATACACGATGTAGTTCTGGGCATTGGGTGTCTCTGGGCTTGGCGTGTCGAACTCGCCCCACCATCTCAGATACTTGTCATCAGCGCCAAGCTTGTAGTAATAACCCCATGCTGCCGCTTGACCTCCAAGTGTTTCATCTTCGACCGTGAAGTGCGAAGCAGCTCCCTCCGCTGCGACCTGGTGCGTCATGTACGTCTCGCCAGCCGGCGTGACATCATGATCTGGATTCTCGCCGTCCGCCCAAGCCTCGAAGTCCTCGTCAACGAGAGCGGTAGACCCTGTTTCTTCAACGATCAACACGTCACGAACCGGCACGATGATGTCGTCCCCTAACGCGTTTCGGAAGTTGTACACGGCGGTCGCATAGTCCAACAAGTACGTGTCCGGCAGCTCCGGCATGTTCAACGTGATGATCTGGAGGTCGTTCGATGGGAGCGTGCCAGGGCTCGTCGCCGTGTGGTCGCCAGCACTGGATCGTGCAGCCCATGTCGATTTATTCTGGACGACCACCGCTCTACACTTGTCGTCACGGTTCCAAGCGTTGTTGAAGTCGTCACCATCGAACTCTTCTGGCGTGATCTTGAGGTTGTTATCGACCGGCTCGTTGCGGAACACGATGTCGTACTTTCCAGAAACGGTCTTTCGCGTCGCGTAGAAGAACGCGCCGTTCCGGCGGTTGATGCTCGATGCAACGTTGTTGATGTATTCCCAACGGAATAACGAGTATGTTGGCTTGATGGTCGTCGGTACGAACGTGATCGAGTTCACGAGCGAGTCGTACTTCGACTGTGCCAGCCCATAAGACGCGTCATCCTCCAAGAACTCTTGCTCATGGTAGAGGATGTCCACCGTGTCGCCAACGTTCACCAGGTCTTCGAGTGGGTTGCCATCCGATAGGGTCACCACTGCACCGCTGGACGATCCCACACCATAGGTCAACGCTGGATGGTCGTTGCCAGGAACGTACGTGATGGCGGCATATTGCAAGTACACGACGCTTTCCACACCCCCACCAACGATGTTAGATCGCCCTCCGTGCACGCGTACCAGCACCTGGTTATTCGTCGCGTCATAATAATCTCGCGTGACGTTGAGGTTGTACGTTGCCAAGCCGGTCGTGCCGGTCGTCGTGAACGTGTTGATGACATCCCATGCCGATGTTGCGAAGTTGTAGAGCTGGATCGTTGGGTTCACGGCCCATGACGACACTTCAATGTAACAGAACCCACACTTCACGACCAGCGTGAACGCGAGTTTAGGAGGTGCTGAAGACGGTTGGAACTTCAACTGGCAATAGACCCATACCGCTGCACTCGCATGATCTTCCCTGTTGGAGAAGCTGTTCGAGTCATCGGTGTCCATGTCGGCGTCGTTACCATACACGCTCAACGAGCCCAAGCCACTTTTCTGCATTTCAGTCGGCGATGCAACGTGCGTGTGCGTGCTCGTGATCGATGCACCAGCACTCGCTTGATGGGTGACCCTCAAGCCGCGTCCGTTCGCCAAGCCGGTCGAACTCGCGAGCGTGATCGTCGTTGCATTGCGTGCAGTCACGGCGGTCGTCGCGACGACGTTATCCTTCGACTGCACCGGCTCTGCTAACCACTTGTGTAGCATCTGTCGAGCCTTCACGACGATGTAGTTCACGTGATGTTCCACCGCATGGATCCGGCCGTAGAAAAACTTCACGATGGCGTCGAAGTCGGCGTTCATGTCTTCTTCGGTCACGCCAACGTCCGTGTACGCCAAGAGTTTCGCCGTGTCGTCCCCTACCCATGCTTTCGTGAACGTGCCATACGCGCTGAACTGTGGGTAATCGACACGAACACTCACGTTGATCTGGTTGTTGATAGCGTCAGTCGGCTCGTCGTACACGTCGTTCGTCGCGTTCAACAAGTGCCAAGTCGCGTCCTTCCAGAAGATGTTGAACCCCATGTGCTCGGTCATATCGTGCTCACTATCCGTCCTATGTTTAACATGCTGCGTGACGCGTTCAACGCGTTCTTTGCTTCATCGTTCTTGGTAGCTGCCGATATCGCCGAAGCGAGCGCTATGCCGGCTATCGCAACGTTGAACGACAGCGCACCCATGCTCGATCCGGCTTCGGCACTCGCGACACCAACGACGGCGACGGCCACTTGTATCGCTGCTTGTACGACTTGTCCCATCGCTCCAAGCGAGATACCCATCGCGTCGAAGATGTCGTTCACGATGGCAAACGCGAAGTTAACCAGCGCTCTGGTCTTTTGTGAGGTGAACTGCACGGTCTTCTCGACATCATCGTTGGTCTTCATCGCCTTGTCCTTCGTCTCCAACAACCGAGCATCCGCTGCTTCGACCGACTGGATGAAGCCTTGGTCATCGACTCGTAGGTACCCAGTCCAGATCGTGCTCGTTATAATCGCCCTTTCCAGCCGTCGACGCGTGATGCCGCCCATGCGGCGATCAAGGCGACGATGCAGATGATGATCCATTCGATCATGGTGGTCACCTATTGCTCGAAGTCGGCATCCGCTTCCGGTTGGAGGTCGGTGCCGTTCGTGCTCGTGCTCTCGTTGAAGATGATGTCGGTCGGTTCGGAGAACGTCAAGTACGTGAACCTGGTATCGGTGACGTCCTTCGGTGTCGGTTCGTGCTGGACGTCGAGCAAGTACACGTCCTTCCATGTGATCGTGAGGTAATCGCTCGCGTTCCGACGAGGTACCTTGAGCACGATGTCCGACTTGGTGGTCGAGTCTCGGTACGTCTCCATGTCGTCCAAGTCGCCAGCGGCGACCATCTTTTGCAAGAACTTGAACGTTGGCTTTCCGAACTTCCGCTTTCCACCGTTCGCTTGAATGCCAGCATGGAGGTTGTTGTCCATCCGGAGCACGTTGCCGATGTCGTTCGTGATGTCCGACTTGATACCGGCGATCCAGTTCGTGAGTGTCTTTGCATTCCAAGTGAATGCGAAGCCGGTCACCGTGTTTCCATAGATGTTGTACCCCATCTCTGGCGAGTACGTGCCTCTATAATCGATGTCGTACGTGTTCGCCGCCGTGCCGGTGTACTCGCGACGAGCGATGGCGTTGCAATCCATCGCGATGAACATGCCGATCTCCCCTTCCTTCGTCTTGAATGGTACCGTGACGATGCTTCCTTTCACGAACCGCACGTTCTCGAACTGTCGCGTCTGGAGCGCGTATAACTGGTTATTTTCAACGATGGCGGCGAGATCCGGTGCGCTGCCGTCCGTGCTACCTTGGATCTGCCATATGCTCGAGCTCGGCGTGTTCTTCGTCGCCTTGCCAAGGAACAGGTAGGGGAGCACGGCGTCGATCAAGACACACGTGAAGGAAAACGTTCCATCGACCGGTGCCTTGCCAAGGTTGACACCGGCTGGATTCGCGTTGTTAGCGTACCAGTACGGCGTACTGTTCACGATGGTACGAGGGATGGTCTTGATGTCGGCACCAACGACGATCCCTGGTTGCCACTTCCTATCACTCGCTATGAGCTTCGTACCTGGAAAGCTGGGGAAGTCACTCGCGTACGCGAACGCGAGTAGGTAGGGTTCGCTGTTTGCATCCATTTTTTCATTCCCACCTCGGTACAACGATCGTTAACGTGTGAACGTAGTTACCCTCACCGTCCCTCCCCCTATACTGTGGCTGGTTCACGTTTATCGGTACGCTGTCGGCGTTCACGTGTCCATCGACACCCATACCACATTCATCTATCGTACCAACGTTGCCACTGCTGTAGTTCGTGATCTCGAACATATAACACGCTTCGTCCGTGTACGCGCTGCTAAACGCAGCACCGGCCTTGATGAGAACGTTATCGACATAGAAGTCATACGTCTTTGTCGTCCAGTCGATGTTCCGCGCTTCGAGTAGGTAGTACGTGTCGAGAACCCATGTTGGTCCTACCCCATTAACGGTAGCACCATCACTGTACCGGATCGCATTGCTCGTGTTATAGAGTGAAAGGACGATGATGTCCGTCGCCCCTGGCCCAAAATACAACGCGACATCAAGGCGTTTACCACTGGCGCTATTCTTCATCTTCGCCCAGAAGTGTGTCGGAGCAACAACGCTTCCAACGTTAAATCGCTGCATCACTTGGTTCTGCGATGGTAGCGTCCAAGTGTCTCCAGCTCCCACTCCATCCGTTGTAGACCAGCCAGTCGCAACAGCTCCGGTGAACAGATCCTCGAATATCGCTGGCTGCGTGCCAGGGTACGCCATGAGGATCCTCACGAGCTCGTTGATACCATCCTCCTTCTCCGGATGTGATAGTCGGAGCTCGTACACCTCTGTAATTTGCTTCGTGAGACCGCTGACCCACTTCGGATCGAAGTGTATCTTTCTGACGAGTAACTTGTTACAATAATTGAATTCCATCTCGTCAATCGTGACGTCGCTTGGTGCATCTGCATTGTCCGTGTCCCATGCGTTCTCAAGGTATGTTTTTAGGTTCTCTTCGTTCAAGCTCATGGTGCGATCATCCCCACCAGTGTACGCACTGGTATCCCTGTGATCTTATCGAGACCGCTCGCAGATATCGATTCCCTTAACTGTGGGTCGGTCTTTTTGTCGACGTATTTCTGGACGTTCTCGAACCAATGTCCCCTATTTCCACCACCAGTCCAAGTGACGTGTGCCTTGTACGCACCGTTCCGGCCGAACCAAGGCGGCATCGCGTTCACGTAGCCAGCGTACCCAACGCCAGGGCAACCGAGTACCAACGTTCCTGGTTTCTGCAACGAGGATCGCAACGCGGCGAGCCAAGTGAAGTACATCGTGCCGGTTCGATAGGGGATGCGCGTCTTGGGGAACTGGTGCATCACGTTGGCGACCATCTTGGCCGTCCAGTCGCGTTTCACGAACGCCGAAGCGTTCTTGATCCCTTGGAGCCCTTGGATCGCGCCCATTTGGAGCTTGAGCGTTTCGACATCGATGGCACCGGTCGACGCCATCACGCGATCACCATCTTCGATATGGTCAAGAGCCCAATCTTGATCTTCACGTCCTCATCGAGTACCTTCTTCGGCGAACGAGGTGGGAACGCGAGCTGTTGGTCGCCGGTCTCACGTTGAATGTTCTTGTGGTTATCGAGCATCGTCTCAACCATGTCCAGCACGATCTCGACCTGGGCCTGGTCGGTCTCGTCGACGGCGGTACCATAATACCCTTGGAAGATCCCCTTGCACGCGGTTATGAACGCGGTTACTTGCTCTTGTGAGATCGGCTTACCTAAGCTCGTGTACGTGACGCCGGTTCGCTGGGTAACGGTCGAGTACGTGATCGTCATTTCAGAACACCGCCATTATAGTTTGTACGATGAAGTACAACATGAGTGCTCCCCATGTGCCTAAGATCAATCCAGCAACGACATGGTAGTTCTGCGTCTGGGCATGGGTCTTGATGGTGGTCTGCTCGATGGCTCCAGCTTGTTTGATCCCTTCCGTGAGCGCACCAGGGTCTGCAACCGGCGAGCATTTCAACGTCTTCTTGTACACCGGCACGCCTTGTCCATCGACGGCGATCTCTTCAACGTCCTTGGTCTCGAGCGTGACCGTACCATCCGGCTTGGTGACGTACACCGGTTCGCGTGTCTTGAGGATGATCGGTTCCAACACCAAGTCCCCACCGATGTACTTGATCGCATTGGTGATGGCTGGGTTATCACGGTCTACCTCATCGATCCCTTGTGCTTGGCTTCTAAATTTCTCGGCGAAAGCGCCGAGTGCTGTTTTTATGCTGTTTCCATCCATGATGATTACCTCGTGAACGTGATATGCGTGATTAAAAAATGGCTCACGCCGCCATTTAGATGATCCAGATCATGAGCTGGGTCGTGTCCAGCTCGTCTTCGGACGTGCTCTCGGCCATGCAGTACGAGTACTCGTCAAGGCGCGGCACGAGCGCGACATCCAGCTTCGTCGTGCCCACTGCTGACGCGGCTGCTTGCTCGTTCACGGTCTCGCCGTCGATGGCAACACCGGCAACCTGGCGTGATGCATCTGTCGTCTCTGTCCAGATGGACCAATAGCCGAGCTCTGCTCCACCAGCCGGTGCCTGGAACCAGCAGCCATTCGAGTACAACTCGGTTGCGGTCACCAGCGCATACTGGTCGGTATCAGTCGCTTCCGTGATCGAGATGTTGCCAGTACACGCCGCGTCCAGCTTCAACGCGATGACACCAAGACCAAGACCAAGCGAGACATGGGTTGTCGAGTTGCTATGATCGAGCGTGAAATCCACAGCTTCAATTGCTCCATCCGCGTTGATGATGAGCGCCGTGCCGGTCTTGTCCGTGTCGCCAGCGTCGGATGAGATGACGAATAACTCTGTCGGCGTACCAGAAGGGTCGAAAATGTCGTCAAACCCATCATCTTGGTGGTCTTGCTTCGTTGTAACGTCAGCAATGGTGCTCTGGACTACGAAGAGGTGAACGCCGGAACGCCGTGCCTTCCAAGCTTTCTCGAATGCTGGGCCAAGAAGCGTGTCGTGTTCTGTCATCGCGCGGTAATCCCAATGGGTCATCACGCGGTCACCTCAGGTTTCTTGGGCGCTGGCTTGGCTCGGCGCTTCACGTTCTCGGTTTTCACGTGCTCTTGAAATTCTTTCTTGATATCGCCGTGCATCGCATCCTTGATGATCGTGCGTAGAAATTGCTGCAAGGCGATGTCAACAAAGCCGCGTTCCTTGAGCTTTTCGTCTGGTATTTCAAGCGTTCGTTTGAATTCGATGATCATTGTGGTTTACCTCCAAAAGGGTAAAAAAAATGGGGTTCTCCCCTCACGCGACTGTCATGTCCTCCTTCGTTGCACCGCTCGTGATGACGCAATAGGGCGACTTCGCAACGATGCCACCCTTCCAGCCTGCGAGCCACTCGAACATGCCCTTGTTGGTGATGTTGCCACCCCAGCACGGCTGAACATGGAAGTTCTTTGAGACCGTGTACTTCAAGAGGCCTTGGCCGTCCTTGTCGAACGGAAAGATGAAGGCGATCTTGTGCATGTCCGTGTACACGTCATCGCTTTCCTTCAAGAGGATGTCGTCCGTCTTGAAAAACTGCCAAGAGGGATACATCTCCTTGAGGATGGTGAGCTCGGACTCGTCAGTGGCGCTGCGGTGCTTCTTGAGGGCCGCCGCCGTCGGAATGTCCATCACCACAAAGCCGCGTTCCGTGTCAACGTACGGTGCCGCCGTCGCTTCAGCAAGGATGGCCGTGTCGATGAAGTCGCCAAACGCGTTCACGACATCATCCGCGCCAGTGCCAGCACTGATCGTCGTGCGATGGGTGCCGTTCGTGCCGTTCAGCAAACCGATCACGATGCTCGTCTGGGTGCGGTACTTCCCTTGAGGATCGCCAGCGCGCTGGTACCGGTTCATGTCACCGTTCCAGATCTGGCCGTCGATCTGTCGCAAGAAGTCGAGCTTGGACGCTGAAATCATCTCTTCAAAACCGCGATTAACACCGAGCGAGTTCTGTCGAGCCTGGGCGATCTGTGCCGCACCCAGCTTGATGAGACCAGCTAAGCTCATGAGCTTGCCGGTCTTCTCGGTGGGCACCTTGTCGTTCTCGACGGCGTTCTCGTAGGATTGGAAGCCCATCATGCCTGGGTTCGCAAATTCCCACACCCATGCAGACGCGTCGCTCGCCCATTCCTTGAGCGAAGAGATGTCTTGGAGGATACCATCTTGCGAGAGGATCGTCTGTGCGACGGCTCCACCGCGCGACTGCTTGGCGATGTACTTCTCGATATACGCGAGGTCGAATTGCGAAAGTGTGATTGTCATGATGATCACCATCCGAATTTAACCCACACGCCCTCATTCGCGCCGGCGGTCGCCATAGCGACACCCAACACGTCACGCATGAGGTCGGTCTCTTCGGTGCCGTCGCTGTACGCGAACGTGATGACGTCACCAGCGGTCGTCACTCGAACGAGGTCGCCTTGAGTGATACCAGAGCCACTATCGATGAGCTTGATCTCTGCTCCACACGCCTTTGCATCCGCTACACTGATATAGTATATGCGGTCGTTGGCGTCGATGTTCACGTTGTGCGTCTGTGCGACGTCCATCTCCAGAGGGCCTAAAGCGATGGCCAGGAGGTGGTCGTCAGCGTCGTACTGGCTCATGTCGCGTAGGTTGATGACGGTACCGCGCGGTGTCGCTTCCGACAAGGTGCCAGTTTTTTTGTATTCCGAGCCGACCCTGATGATGTCGGAGAGTGCATATTCCGTCATCAGATGTTACCTCGGATCGGTTCGGCTTTTGGGCCAGTCGTCTCAAAGAAGGGCTTGGGTTGCGCCGTGCCATCGTGTGCATCAAGACACGCCACTATCGTCTTGAGCCCATCGGAAGTGACGCTGTCAAGGTTCACGACTGCATCTTTCTTGAGGCGCGAGACGATGCTCGTGCGGAGCGCTTCCTTCTCCTTCTTCTCGATCTCATCGAGCCGCTGCTTGAAGTCGGCGGCGTCCTTAGCGATCTTGGCTGAATCAGCCTTGATTCGCTCGATCTCCGCGTTCTTAGCGTCGAGCTCGGTTTTCAATTTCGTAGCATCTTCTGCCATTTTTGAATCACCGTGTATGACTCGGTTTTCTTCGTGTCTTGGGTCTAACGATGGGTCAGCGGCGACATGGAAAATCTTCATGTCAGCTTGGCAGATCCCCTCGTTGCACTGGACTTCGCGAGTGGTGAACCCTGGGGACACCCCATCACCGCTCTTGAGGCCTTGCTCGTGATATATGTCGGCTAACGCCTTGCCTTCCGCGTTCACGCGGATATTGTACGCTGCACCCATCAGCTTCTTCTCGTCATGGGCACAATAGACCGGCACGATCCTTGGCGAGTGCTTGACGGCGTCTTGTATGTCCTTCTTGGTCTTGAACCGGATGCCTTCCGCGTACGAGTACGCACCAGGTGTCATGATGACGGCGGTACTGTCGTGCTTGGTCGACTTGAAGTCCTCGTACCAAGCCTTTGCATCCTCTTGGGTCATTGTCATTGGTTCACTCATTCTTTGGTTCCACCTCTGCTTGTTTCTCTTCAAGCCCAGCGTCGTCCGGTGTCTCTTGACCCTTACCGAAGACGCGCTGTGCTTGTTTCATGTCCTCACCAGTACGCATTCGTTTTGTCGAGATCTTTTCTTGCTCCAATTGTTGCTCCAAGATCTCGTTCTCAAGACGCGTTTTCTTGCTCTGAAAGAAGTCGACGTTCCATTCCAGATCATCGACATCAACGGCGTACCAGTTCTTGAGGATCCGTCGGTTGTATGGGCTCAGACGAGCTTGGATCGACGTGATGAGCTGGCCATAGATCGTGAGGTTCGTCTCCGACCCTGTTACCCCACCTTCGGATGCCCCTTTCAACATCACGACCGGTATGCGGAGCCCAGTGCTCGCTACCGTGTACAAGATATCGAGCAATTCTTGGCCATGACCGGCCGTGTCACCGAGCTGGAAGATCGAGTCTTGACCACCAAGGATGTTCCAATTCGACTGTCCAATGGCTTCGGCGATCTTGTCGTACTTCGCCTTGAGTGCTGGCGTGAACGTGCTCGGATCTATCTTGAATACCAGCTTCAACAACGCCCATGCCGCTATGCGCGTGAGCGCACCCTTCTCCAGGTTGTAGATACCCCAAAGCGCGACCATGCTCTGCTCGATACCAGCGTGTCCGAGCACTTGGTCTTCACGAGGGTAGAACTGTAGAACTTCGATACGGCTCCTATGAACTGGATGGTTCCACCATTGCCACTGGTCTGCCCAGTCGAGTGGATGCAGCTGTGGAGCGCTCTTGAGGTTCGTGCCATCGAACATGTGTTCGGTCTCTGGGATGATCCATTCGAGTGGATTACCAGGGGCATGATCGATGGGTTTCGCGAGATCGGAGATCGTCTCACCTTCATGACATGCGATGGCGTACCCATTGCCGGTCATGCGCATCTGTATGATCTGGTCAACGAGATGCACGTAGAACTCTTCAAAGAACGACACGAGTTTCGCGTCACCAGCCTTCTTGGACGCGAACCTACCCCTCGTGACGTCTTCGGCAACACCGACGACCGCACGGTTACCGGCGTTCGTGAGCCACACGACGTTCTTGAAGTCTTGTACCGATGGTGCGAGATGGCCCTCATCGATCTCATGTTGGGTCTCGCTCCCTGGCTTGTAGAACTTCGAGTCCCACATGGCCTTGAAAGTGGTTTTAGATGTCATAGATGCTCTCATACATCTCCGTGTTTGTCAGTGTGAGACATCCGTTAACGCTATGGATGTTTGAATCAACAACGTGAGCGTTCAACTTGAGTTTGTCGGCCTTATCCTTGTCTGGTAAACCCTTGTTGTTGAACGGTATGATCGTGACGTTCTTGGTGAGCGCTGGGCACGCATCACGTAGGATGAGCCATTGGTGATGTTCCTGGAGGTAGATCATCCTCGCAACTTGCCGGCTCTTTGATTTCAGCGTCCAGAAGTGGTCGTTCACGTTCTCGGACGATTCTGGGTGGATGGCATCCTTCTCGGCTTCGGAATTCGGCATGGGACGGTAGATGTAACGTGGGTTCGCCGAACGGTTGTTGAGCAGTATCAACGCGTCCACGTAGCCAGTGTTCGTACCCCCATCCTCTGGGAATATACGGCCTGGAGGGAGATCGAGTATGTCTTGGAATTCCTTGCACATCCGCTCTTCTATCGTGATCGCACAGCCATCCGTGAGTCGAACACTCTTGGTTGCCCAGTGGCCAGCTCTGGGGTTGAAATCGATACCCCATGCTTCAGAACCAAGAACGACCGTGCCAGGTATGCTGTCTACGAAGTCCGGCGCGAACACGGTATCGCTCTTGTGCTTCCACACGCAATGGTACATCACGTCGATCTGGTCTTGCGTGAGGAGATCGCTGGCCATGACGTGTAACACGTACTTCTCAGTCACGATACCGGCGCGTACGACCTCTTGAATTGGTACGAGCATCGCAAAGCACCCAGCTCTATCGTGAAAAGCCCTATCCATTATCGTGTCGCACTCGCTCATCCCCATGAACGTGAGTTGTGCTCCACTGGCTCCAAGCTGGGGTAAGGCTTCGGCGAGCACCTCTTGGTCAAGGTCTTGACCCTCATCGAATACGATGTCCGTGCCGCGTGCAGAGTGAACGCTATCCGTCGTCGGAGGGAAAAACTCTATTGCCGAACCGTTCACGAGAAACTTCTGCATCTCCTGGTATGGAACGGCCTTCATCTTCGATAGGACTGAAGAGTTCCGCACCAGTGTTTCAAAATAACGTCGAGGAGATTTGATCTGGGTGAGGTTACCCCCAGGGATCCAACTAACAAGCGTGTTGGGCACGCTGGCCATTTTCATGAGCTTGGCGAGCAGTGTTAGAAAACTCTTGGAAGCGAACCGCGCGGCAACTAAACAGTTCTGTATGCGCTTTCCGTATCGATTGGCGTACAGCCAGACGATTTGGTACGGCGCGAAATCTTTAAACTTCGCACCGGCTATCACACATGCTCGGATGCCTCGCCAGAGATCAAGGCGTGTCAATTCCTGGTATAGCCTCGCCCTCATCTTCAAATACAGGGGCTTGGGAATCGACGGCATCACAGGCTGTGTTACCACTGCGATTGACATCAGGTTTCTCCAAAAAATATGGCGCTAGTTGTAATATTGTTTGGTTAGCCTCGTGAGCCAGCATTACCCCATATTTAACCGTGAACGAGTCTGGGTCTCGCTGGTAAACCTTGACGAGATATCGTATAGCCTCGTTAAAAGCGGTCTCTGGGAGCTTTGGTCTACCCACGGTTTATCACGAGTATGGTACAGTTTTCGCGTAATTTAGAACGATTCTTAATTAGTACTGACTCTAAACGGATATATAAACTCGCTGCGCCGTTGCCCATCCCATGATACACAACAACGCAAATACACAAACACGCACGTTTGGAGAAGGATGGTATAACTGGACGCGCCATGCGCGACGGATCTTTATCCTCGGTTAAACACATGCAGAGATAACGTCTATCTACGATACTATCGATGGAAACCCTCCTTATACATCCGATCAGGGTTTGATCACTTTATAATGACGTTTCCCTAGTGAACTTCTCCTCCTATTTAAGTAAACAAAGGCGCAAATACCAAAATCTTCAAGTACGTACACGATTGACACTAAATATGTATACGTATATACATGGGATTGAAACTTAAATAGGTGGGATACATAGTGTATTTCGAGGTGATACCGATTACCCAAAACCCAACAACCATGAAATTTAACACCGCAGATAAAACTCGCATTGCCGAGCTGAAGGAGAAGCTTGGTATCACTAATGCGACCGACATAATTCGTATTGCAATTAAAGAGAAGCATGATAAGGAGATAACAAAGCATGTCTAGCTTAAACGAATACGATCCAATGCAGCTCGTGTGCTCGAACCTCGGCGAGGATTGCATAGCTGACGAGTCTACCGTCTATCATTGGAACGGTAAATACTACCAGCGTTTGGTAGATGCAGAGTGGCGTAACCTCATCCGATCCGAGTACAAGAAGATCGGTAAGTGGAGCGAGCGTTTCTATCGCGACATCTACAATCAAATACGCTCGGAAGCATACAAGACGCCAGAACAGCTTGTTATACCCAGCACATGGATATGTTTCCGCAACACTATCTACGACACGGCAACCGGTGAGATGATTCCATACGATCCAGCGCACTACGTGACCAACATCCTACCCTACGATTACACGGATGACGATCCAGTGGAATTTATCAAGATGGTCATCACGACCATACCAGATGACGCTGACCGTGATAAGGTGCTGGCGTTTTTCAAATACGCGTTAACACCGTCTATCAAGCACCAGGTATCCATGCTCTTCTACGGCAACGGCGCTAATGGGAAAACCAAACTCATCGAGTTATTCATGAAACTACTCGGCCCACTCGCTCAAGCTGCATCATTAACGCGGTTCTTTGGTAACGAGTCAGAGAAGGCTAAGGCATCTCTTAAAGGGAAAACATTCGTCAGCTTCTCCGAGGTAGGCAACTCGTACATGAAACGCGTTACCATGGATCTCGTGAAATCCATCATCACGAACGAGTTCCTCACTGGGCGCGAGGCATACGAGAAGAGTTCCACATGGTATAACACGGTCAAGGCAATCTTCGATGGCAACAAACTACCCCAGATCGAGGACTCTGACGACATGGCGTTTTTCCGAAGGTTCCAGATAATCGAGTTTACCCAGAAGTTTGTTGGCGATAACTGCGATAAAATGATTGCTGATCGCGTGTATGCCAACGAAGCTGGTGCCGTGTTATCCTACATAGCGCGGTATGCTCCTACCTGGGACTATGAGACTGATGCTACCGCTACGGCTGAAAAATGGCTTGGGATTGCCGATAACGTTCGCGGATACATAGCACATAAACATCTCCTCGATGCTGGCCACAAGGACGGATATATCGATATGTACACGAAATACCATTTCTATGTGGCATACTGTAAAACACGCGCGCTCAAGGCCGTTAGCTCCAAGACGTTCAAGGCGCGTTTGGAGCGCGCTGGTGTCGAGATAGATGCTGGCGAGTGCTCTGATGAGACGGTTGAAAACACGGATGATGGTTCGGAGGTTGCAGAGTATGACGAGGCGTGATAGGATTCCGAACCTACATTTAGGCACTATCAACAAATATGGCCATTTCATGTGCCCAGAGTTCTACACGAGCCAGAAATGGCAAAAGTGCGGAAATGGCTGGATATTACAAGATTGTTTCTGTCAGTTATTAAAAGACGGTAAAACGTGTGATAGAGATGGTTCTATCGTGTGCCCAGCGACGGATTATTATCTAAAAGACATGAGACGTGAATCTAAATGAAAACACAAACCCACGGCCTCCCCTCCCCTTCCCCATTGGGGAAAACCTCGCTCATGATAGATTTGGGACATTTAGAGGGCCAAAGACCCTCTATTCTAAATTCTGGGGAAGGGGAGGCCTTCCCTTGCTCCTACTGCCGACTCACGCTACGCCAGCTAGTGGATCCTCCACTGAAATGTTACAAATGTCCGAGGTTACCCTGAATGACAAAGAAAAAAACTTGTTTCGGCCGTCCAGCATGGATTGCCAGATGCAGCGTGCACGGAGACCAGATGGCACACAGTGATGACCAGCAATGCATGTTCTGTACCGAGATCCTAACACGTGTTCCGATAGAGGTTGAACACTACAGAGATGAGCCGTTGAAATGAAAAACCCACCAGAACCAGCGTTCCGTTACCGGTATTGCGTCAAATGCGCGACAAAATACCTCACCAGAGGCTACAAATGCGCGTGGTGCGGTGGCGAGCTGGAGATTATCTCGAAACGCGAGTACGACGAGACGGAGCTAGATAGAGAATGAAACGCGTTGATATTATCCAAGATGAGCCAGTTAATGATTATGGAACGTACGGTTTTCCATACGACGAGCAACGCGCAGCCATCGCACGCGCTGTAAACAAGAAAATAATTATCCCTTGGCTCGTGAGCCACATGAAAATGAAATTCGTTCGCTGGGCGACGTTTCACGAGGATGTAGTTATCGGATTCGATGTCGTGATGTACAAAAATGGATGGTATATCTATATCTCGTTGAAATCGCGTCCTAACGATTCGCGATGCGATTTAAACATAGAGACATATCCAAAAGATGAGCGCTTTATCGATGTAGACGCGCATTGCTGGTATATAGGAGGAATCGATAAACACGTGCTCTTACCGCACTCGATGGTTAAAAATATC
>Ga0265297_10006309_pt1 | contig 17344 bp, 13 predicted proteins | sample Munlanlwell13791_FD_192502 | JGI IMG/M metagenome (GOLD analysis project Ga0265297, IMG submission 192502) | Leachate microbial communities from a municipal landfill in Southern Ontario, Canada - Leachate well 137-91 | ecosystem: Engineered > Solid waste > Landfill > Unclassified | place...
TAAAATCAGTTTGTAGATCAATGCATAAAATATCCCAATGATGAAATTGAATCCTTCCAGTAATCCGAAGACGGTATTCCCAATGGTTCCAAGCGGTGTCAATACCATTTCTAATAGAGTTAGTGTCAGCCAGACAAGGCCATAGATAATGGAAATAATCACTATTTGAGTCGTCAATCCATCCACTACGCTGACTTCTTTGACTGTATCGATAGATATTTGCGTGGTTTGTTGCGAAACATCGCTATATTGTGTGGGTTTATCGATTCCCCTTTTTCGGGATAATAGATTGATAAGCAATACGCCCACCGTTCCACCGAAGACAAATCCGAGAAAAGCATAGGATGCTCCCAAGGCTCCTCCTTGATTATTCAGCATCGCATTCCACATATTGCCAAAACTGATAGCGAGCCCTGGTCCTTGACCGAATCCCAGCGGCAACAACATCCCGGCACCCACAAACTTATCGGAAAAAAAGATCAAAACTAGTAGAATTCCGAGAAACCCTTGAAGCGCATACGTACTGGAGATCATCATCCCGGTCGTCCAGACTTTGCGTTTATTTTTGCTTTCTCCTTGTTTCAAGGTCAAGGAAATGAAACCCAGTGCCAGTGCGTGATATACGATCGCCGTCATCGTCTCAACGTCGATGTGAAACGATCCTGGAATGATCACATCCGATAAGAGCAGACCAATCAATCCACCTAAGAGTGCCGTCGGCAAGACGATGCGGTTTAAGAATAAAAATCGCGTTTTCAGAATTTTACCAACAAACAACAAACCGCCAATCAAAAGAAAATAGATAACAACATCCCATTTTTCCATGTCAATAATTCTCCTTTTTGGGTTCTTTGAGAAGTATTGATTTTGAGATCCGCCAGAAATTGTTCTCACAATCGTAACAAGATGGGTTTTCTGGAGATCTGTCCAATCGCAAAGAAGCAAATAAATCGGACAATGGTGCTGGATCATTGAATTTTATTATATCATCAAAGGAACAATTTGTCTTTGACTGAGGCAGAAAAATCGACACGATGACCACTGGAATTTTCACTACAATCATGATATGATGATTTTATGTTTGAGCATAAGGAGGAGCGTATGGCCGCAATCCCCGAACCAATTAAAAAACAAATCTCGCAACTGCAAAAAGGGGAGATCACAGAGTATTATGTCTATAAAAACATTGCCAAGCGTACCCGAAATCTCGATAATCGACGAATTCTGGAAAAAATCGCTTCCGAAGAAAAAGCCCATTATCTAATTTGGACACAATTATTGGGTCAAGAAACAACACCTCGGCGCTTTCATATTTTCTTTTTGAATCTTCTCAGTCTACTCTTCGGTTATACCTTTGCCATAAAATTAATGGAAAAAGGCGAAGATAAAGCAAAAGCATCTTATGAGGAAATTGGAAAGCATGTTCCAGAAGCCATTCAAATCGCCCACGAAGAGGATATTCATGAACAACAGTTGATTGGCTTGCTTAACGAGGAACGCTTGAATTACATCGGTTCGATGGTTCTCGGATTGAACGATGCGCTTGTCGAACTTTCCGGTACTTTAGCGGGTTTGACATTTGCTTTTGCCGATCCGAAACTGATCTCATTATCCGGACTGATCACCGGCATTGCGGCCAGTTTGTCTATGGCAGCAAGTGAGTATTTAAGTGCTCATGCGGAAAACAAACCGGATGCCTTAAAATCAGCACTTTATACGGGTGGTGCTTACATTGTGACGGTGGCGCTTTTGATTCTTCCTTACTTGTTGATACCGAATCATTTTGTGGCTTTAGGCGTCATGTTATTAGTGGTCGTCTTCATCATTTTCATCTTTAACTATTATTTATCTGTCGCAAAAGATTTGCCTTTCCGTAAACGTTTTTTTCAGATGGTCGTGATTTCCTTGGGTGTTGCTGCCATTTCCTTTGGCATTGGCATTCTAATCAAACTCGGTCTGGGTATTGAAGTATAATCCTCTCATCCACTGCGAAACACCATAAAGAAATCTCCTGCCAAAATGACAGGAGATTTTTATTCTTGGGGTTTATTCAGCCATTATTTCGCCAATTCCCGGCATAAACGAATCAATGCGTGCTCTTTGGGTGCTACTCAATGAATCTTTATCATAGGTCTTAAATACTTTCATTTCGTCTAGTATAAAGTCAATCACTTCAAGAGCGTTCACCTCATAAGTTTCGATTTCCGTCTTTTCACCAGAGAGCACTTCGAGCATCTCTGGAGTGATCAACAAGTCGGCGATGGCTTTGACCAAATTTTCTGCAATCGTTGTATTCGTTGAATTCATGAACTCGCTCACCCATCCGGAGAAATGAATGATGAGCGCATATTGGCCATATGTATCGCTCTCATAGTCCTCGTCCACATGATAATCTGATCCATATTCGCTAATGAAATGCGTATGGATTTCGCCAAATTCAGTCAGTACGGCATCGATGACTTCTTCGTCATCCACAAATTCAGTCAAATTCTGGATCAACTGTAATAGCTTGGGCAATTGTTTCTTTAACATACTGCGCATATTATCTCTTAACTTTTCTACTTCGGTATCCGTCAGAATTTCTTCTTCGATCATCATTCTAAATGGATAATTATCCGCAATGACATTGGCGATGAATTCCATATCGGTTGCGGTTAGGGTATTGGCCACTGCCCCTAAATGGACCACAACTTCGCCGATCAATTCGATGGCGACCAAACTGCTGGCGTGAGCCATTGCGGTTTCATTGGCATAGGTCTCTCCTGTTGCTCTGTTGAAATACTCCTCGTAATAAAAATCATCAAACCCATTCATTTCGGCGATTAACAACAAGATTTCCGAATCGGTTGCGACCAACGAATCCAGTAGCTTTTCACCAACTTTATCCATGATGTCCGCAAATTGGTCGAGTTCTTCATAGCTCATATTGGTCAACACTGAATAGAGGATATCCTCCTCCATCATCTCCGGATCCAGTTCGGCCATATAAGCATCAAACATCGCTTCTTTCTGTGCATCGGTAAAGACCGCATCCATTTGGTCGATCAATTCGTCGTTTTCATCTAAGAATTTATTATAATACTCGATTAATAGAGCCAACATCCGCATCTGTGACATTTCTACCAACTGCTTCATTTCTGTGCTCTCGATGGACTTTGAAGCCACGTCGCCCGCGATATCTATGGTCTCTTCGATAAATGCGAGATCAATCGTATCCAAAAATGCCGTGATAGCTTGAATGGATAAAATGGCTTCTGCCGCATAATATGTCTTGTTGGCTTTAAACGTATCGATAGCGCCTTGATCATCCGAAGTGGCAACCACCATTGCTTCCGCCATTTCCATCATTAAGATCATATATTCCATCGAGGGTAAGTTTTCTTCCAATATCGTCACAAATTCATCCTTGATGAGGATGATTTCGGAGGCGTTGATCTCAGAGATTATCACAAATTCACCCGAAAAAAGATCCAATATCATTTGAATGAAATCGTTGTCGATGTCCGCTTGCAAAGCGACCAGCTGTTCATACGTCTCGACTAATGCAATCAACATCGCTTCCGGAGTATCCTCCAGCAAGTCTAATAATGATTCATACAAGGTTATCTGGGTTTCCAATTCGTTGATCTGATCTTCATACCAATAACCCCAAGATTCATATTCATCGATTTCGGCTTGGATTTCAGCAATCGCCTCTTCCATCATCTTCGGTGCCATGGTGACTAAAAAGGCACTGGCGATCGCTTCAAAATTAAATTCCGTCGTCATCATGGTTTTCAAGGCGGTGTTGATCGCGATGGGATCATCTTCAGCCGCCTCAGCCGTTGTTACAAACGTCTGAAATGCATCCAAGACTGTTTCCATCTGACTCGCCGTCATGCCTTTTCGAACCAATTCTTCCGCAAAGCCTTCGGGTACCTCTTCTAGATCGTATTCTACCATCAATCCTTCAATAGCGCTCTTTTCTTGAGCAGGATTGGCGTTATAAGCAACGGAAACACTGAAAGCGGAATCCGCCATTCCTTTCGGCCCTTTGGCCTTCACCTGGAAGATAATACTGGTTCCCGATAACGAACTAAAGTCATATTGGGTGGTGCTGACGGCTTCTTTTTCAACTCCGTCCGCAAAAACAATATACTCGCTCCCACCTTCTACCGGATCCCACTGCAATAATTTGCCAGAAATCCGGAGGTTGGATGGTGGTGTCATGGCTTCAGTATAATCAAACGGAATTTCTCCGGTTTGATCACCCGAGCAGCCCGTCACGAAAACAATGGCAAACAATAACGAAAATGCTATAAGAATCCTTTTCATAGTCAATCCCCTTCTATTTTTTCTTGATTTTTATTCTATTCATGACGAATCTCCTGAATGAGATCCATCCGTTTCAGCCGAATATAGTTGAGCCCGTCACGAAAACAATGGCAAACAATAACGAAAATGCTAAAAGAATCCTTTTCATAGTCAATCCCCTTCTATTTTTATTTTATAAGATTTTATTTTTATTCTTGACGAATCTCGTGAATTAGATCCATTCGTTTCAGCCGAAAATAATTGAGACCATAACTGACACAAAAAGCAAAAATCATGATTGCCCCGCCTAGCATCAAAGTGCTCCACCCCGGGACAATCTCGCGGTAATAGTTAAAAAACAGCATAATTCGGGGCAGAGCAGTGACAAGCACCCAGACTTCTCCTAAAACGAAGAGACTCACGATTAGACCTGTTAGCAATGCTTCTTTCAGAATATTAATGAGAAAATCGCGATTTTTCACTCCCAATGTTTTCAGTTTGGCGTATTCTTTCTTCATTGATTGGAAAACGAGTGATAAATTATTGATGACGACGACGAGGAAACTCAAGATCATAGCGGCGGTGATGATCATAAACAAATCGCCTGCTGTCGTAAATACCGAACCGATCGACTCGGCGAGTTCAGTGAAAGAGAGCACATAATACATTTTTGATCCATACCGATTGGCCAATTGTTTCAAGAGATCGGTTTCGCCATTCGCATCAATCACCAGACTGTTGACTGGATAATCTGAAGCAATCTCTTCCAGCGTCGCTATGTTTGTATAGGCGATTTCATCAAAACTTGTATCTAAAAAACCAGCAACTTCCAAATTAATGATACCATGAGTCTTATTCAGCTGTAAAGTCACCTGGTCTCCTATTTTGAGTCCTCTTGTATAAAAGTACCTTATTGGCAACAAAACAAAGGGTATCTCCTCTTCCAGATAACGTGCTTCCAAAGACATCGTCAACTCAAAGCAAAACAACTCGTTGAAGTCTGTCATATCCATGGATACAAAAAAATCAAGAGTATCCGCTTGCTCGTGATCGGTGCCAGCGTTCATCAACAATACTTTTTCATAGATGACTGAGGGCTTTGCGCTGATCTCATAATCGTTTTCCAGTTCCAATCGAAGCGATTCTTGATAATCAAAAATATTGAGCATGATATAGTCAAGATTGACTTGATTTTGGATCCGGCTTTCTTCTTCAGCAATATACACTCTGACACTGAGTGCAATCAAAATCGCGGCGAACGCAATAAACAGCACCCGGAGCGAATGATGGATCAGTTTATTGTCGTGAAGGTGCTTCAAGGTAAAGAGGCGAAACAAAGACGCTCTTTTTCGTTGACGCAGTCCATTTGTCACTATTTTCAAGAGCACGCTGATACCGATAAAAGCGGTCATGACGGATAACACGATCATAATCAATGCGTCAACCTTCCAACCGAAGGGTTTCACAATATATATCAGTATCGTCAGTATCAACAAAACGAGAAAAACCCATACCGAACTCGATTGCTTCTCATAGCGATCATCACTTGTCATCGCGACTTCACTCTGCTTTTTCAACTTTCGGAAGCAAACCAGGACTTCGATCAAAACGAACCCCGTCACAAAGAGAACCGCTCCGATCGTTTCCAACCAGCCAAGTCTGATCCAGCCATCCACTTGATAAGCGCGAGCGGTCAAATTAAAAATCAACAGACTTCCACCGATGCCTATCGGCAAGGAAAGCAATAGTCCGATCAACAATTGAATCAAAAAGACATCTCGCATGATCCTTGGATTGCCACCAAAGATTCTCACCAATCCCAATTCTCGTTCAATCCGTTTGGTCATGGTTGGAAACAACGAATGCAGCACGACGATCATCGTCAAAAAGATCATCAAGCCAAGCCCAGAAAAGACAGCGGAGCTCAGTCGTGTCTGATTCGCGATCGCTTCTTTATCTTCCGCAAGAAATAGTTTGTAACTGCTGTATTCGGGATCTGCTTCTAACAACGCCAAAACATCAGAAGCGTTCACGGCCTCATTGACATCGATATAAACGGTATTTCCTAAATTGTCGCCGATGGGAATTCCAAAAAAGTCCGCGATGAGTGCTGTTTTATCTACAAACAACTTGTGACCAGAAAACAGGCCTTGATCCGCAACGATATCCTTGATTTGATAAGTATAAGTGCGATCGAGCATTTGGATCGTCATTTGATCGCCCAAAGCCAGTTGATATCGTTCTGCTAAAGAGAAAGTGACGACGATGTCACCCGGTGATAAATACTTTAAGTCGGTATCAATCAATAACTCCATCTCGTGAGGTAAAGCGGACATCAGCTCCACATAGAAAACATCGGCCTCTGTCTCCGTAAATACATGCAAATTGAAAAAGCTGAGTGCTGATTCAATGGTATCCGAATAGTCATTTTGCATCGTGCGTCGATTAATGAGCCGAGCAGTGGCATTTTCGTCAAAGGTCATGACCAAATCGGTATCCAAATATCGTTCCTCAGCATCCAAATGGAATATCTGCACAAAGAACGGGCGAATATTCAAGAGGGCAATCGCAAACATCATCACCAGCCCTAAAGACAAAAACACGGCAAAGGTGCCGCCTTTATGAACCAAAACATTACGTACGGCCAACCGAATTTTAAATGCTCTCGGGCTGATCATTGACGATACTTCCGTCTCTTAATTCGATTTTTCGACTACAATAATCCAAGTGATCCGGATTATGTGTCACTAAAATAACCGTGATTTTTAAATCGAGATTCAATCGACTGAGCAACTCCATGACTTCTCGACCGCTTTTGGAATCCAAATTGCCGGTTGGTTCGTCCGCAAAGATGATCTTAGGTTCATTGACAATTGCCCGCGCAATTGCCACGCGTTGCTGCATACCTCCAGAGAGTTGGTTGGGAAAGTAATTCCGATATTTTGCCATGTTGACCAGTTCCAAAAGGGCCTCCACGCGTTTTTCATCGATTTTGTGAGCGACAATCTGCGGGAACAGCATATTTTCAAAAACCGTGAGATTCGGAACCAAGTTATAGAATTGAAAAACAAAGCCGATCGTGCTTTGCCTGAGATCGGCTATTTCGGTTTCTTTATATTCGCTGAGATCTTTTCCCATCACCAAACATTGACCAGATGAAGGTTTTTCTAATCCGCTCAGGCAGTAGAGCAATGTGCTTTTTCCGGATCCGGATGGACCGATGATTCCACAAAAATCACCATCTTCAATCGACAGATTAACGTCTCTAAGCGCTGGTGTCTGAACCTCTTGAACTTGGTAGTTTTTAGACAAATGAATGGCTTTGATCAGGGTCATAAGGGCGATTCCTCGCTGTGAAAAGAAGACATATGAATTGATATATATCATATCATGAAAAGCGGATAAAAAAAACCGAATATTCCGATTTAGTCGGAGATATTCCGGTCATCTTCACCTCGTGAAACTGATTTGGTTTCGGGCAAGGGGATTTTGCATTTCGCCCGACTGATCTCAAAGAGAAGCCAGCCACCGCCCAAAAGCAAGATGAACAGTGAAATGAATTTGTATGGCAAACCTGCCAGAGGCAGTGCGGCCACAGAGAACGTAATTCCAATTGTCGCAAAAAAAGCCACGACACATGGCGTACACCCATAGGTCATCATGCCAAACAATACCGATAACGCACTTAAAAACGTGCCTTTGCCTTCTTTTCCTGATAATCGAACCAATGCTGAACTGAGATTGAGCATCAAGGCGGCAATCATGCTCATCAGCAGATTCAAGAGAATATTCCCAGCAAGAAGCCACCCGCCATAAGTCTCCCACATCTCTCGATACCCCAGATTGAAATGATCAATCAGCGTATAGATTCCAATAAAAACGAACAAGGTGATGACGCCTTGAATGATAAATCGACGTTGGCGCTGCATTCCAAAAGCTATCCTTAACATTCGTTTTTCTCCTGATACAACGGAAGAAATTCCGCTAACCCTCGCTTTTCAAAATCCGCAAGCGGGACAAATTCTAGCGAAGCTGAATTGATGCAATAGCGCCGACCACCCTTATCAAGAGGCCCGTCATCAAACACGTGGCCAAGGTGCGAGGAATCCTCACTATTCCGGACCTCGATTCGAATCATCCCATGAGATAAGTCTCGTTTTTCTGTTAATGAAACAAGTGGCTTTGTAAAACTTGGCCACCCACATCCGGAGTCGAACTTGTCTTTCGATGTAAACAGCGGCTTGCCAGTGACGATATCCAAATACAGCCCTTCTTCGTTCCAATTATGATATGGATTTTGATAAGGGGGTTCTGTACTTTTCTCTTGTGTCACAGCATATTGAAGTGGTGTCAATCGCGCTTTTAAATCGGACATCTCCTTCTTATTTATCTGCTTTTTCTTCATAATGATCGCCTCATTTTCATTATAGCATACTCTGTTCTTCTCTTATTAATGGACGCTTGGGTTTAAAAAAACCGCCCTCATCGGGCGGTAATTCGTTAAATTGATTCTCGTTCAAAGGGCATGCTCATGCAGCGGGGGCCACCACGTCCTCGTGACAATTCGCTCGAACGGATCGTGTGGATCTTCACGCCATGTTTCTCCAAGAGATGATTGGTAATGTGGTTTCTTTCATAGACGATGACTTCACCCGGGCGGATCGCAATCGTATTCGCTCCGTCGTTCCATTGCTCGCGATCCGAAGCCACGACATCATCGCCTCCACACACGATGAGCGTCACCGGTACTTGAACGTATTTCTCCAAAATGTCTTTTAACTTTTCCTCAATCGGGATTACCTTCAATTTTCCTGGCTGCACTTGGCTTCTTGTCAGTTCAAACGCTTTGATTTCCCTTTGAACTTCATGATGAACCAAGAATTTCCCATGATCAACCTGAGTAAAGACCGTATCCAAATGCATAAATGACCGGCTTTTAGGAATATCAAAAGCAATGATGGTGTCAAAAGGTGTTTGGTGATTGTAAAACAGATTTTTAGCGATTTTTTCAATGGCGGCCGGATGTGTTCGTTGGCTGACACCGATTGCGAGCGTTTTGGTGTTTAAAATGACAATGTCGCCGCCTTCGATCGTGGATAGATAATCTCGCTCATAATATATTGGCGTTTTGCCATGTCCATACACGGGATGATACTTAAAGATGTAATCGCCATAAATCGATTCGCGACTTCTCGTAGTTGTATACATTTTGCTGATGGCAACACCGCTGGCAATCACTGAAAACGGATCGCGAGTGAAATAGAGATTCGGCATCGGGTCGGTCACAAATGGATAATCACGAATATAGTCCGATAAGGTTCGCTTGACAAAATGAGGAACTTCCGATTTTCGGATTCCTGCCATTGTCATTTCAACCATGCTTTTAGTCGATTTGAATGTATTTAGATAATCGGTCAAAACCTGTCTTAATGACTCGCTCGTGACGGGTGCTTCATCTAAGAATTGTTGAATAAATTTTGCTTTGATCACAGGGTTTTGATCGAGTGTCTCACTGACCAAATCCGATAAATAGAGCACTTGAACACCATTTTCACGAAAGACTGACGCAAACTCGTCGTGCTCCTTCCGGGCGAGATTGAGCCAAGGAATATCATCAAACAACAATTGCTCGAGCCATTTTGGTGTCAAGTTTTCAAGTTCCATTCCCGGTCGATGCAACAAAACCGACTTTAACGGCGCAATTTCTGATGTGACATACAAATTACTCATCCTTCTTCCCTCCAACTATCAAGTGACTACCCGGAAGCGGGCGGTAAAATGACGAAGTATCGGTGACTCATATTCGAAGGCTAACCCCTTGAGTTCATGCCGTTTTTGATAGACGCTGATCAGACAGTCTGCCACATAATCCAAATGTTCCAAGGTATAGGTTCTCCGTGGAATGGTCAGGCGCATGAATTCTCGATCCGCTTGCCGATTCTGCGAAGTGTCCGGATCACGCCCAAGAAGCAAAGACCCGATTTCAACCGCTCGAATGCCCCCTTCTAAGTAAAGCGCATTACAGACGGCCTGAGCGGGAAACTGATCATAAGGAATCTGGGGGCACATCGCACCACAATCAACAAAAACCGCATGCCCGCCAACTGGCGTTTGAATTGGGATCTTGGCTTCTAAAAGCCGATTCCCCAAATACTCACACTCGGCGATCCGGTAAGTAAGGTAATCAAGATCCAGCGCTTCTTCCAAACCAACCGCCATGGCTTCCATATCGCGGCCGGCTAGGCCGCCATAGGTCGGGAATCCTTCCATAGGAACGATACGTGTTTGACATAATTCAAATAGGTGCCGATCGTTCTTGATGGCAATCAAGCCACCCATATTGACGAGTCCGTCCTTTTTGGCACTCATTAGAAAAATGTCGCCTTGGTCAAATTGCCACTTCGCAATTTCCCGAATGGAACAATCACGATACGCCTCTTCCCGTTGTTTGATGAAATAGGCGTTCTCCGCATATCGGGCACCATCGATGATGACCGGTATATGATAAGCCTGAGCAAGCTTTCGAACGCCCTTCATGTTTTCTAAGCTGACGGGTTCTCCTCCCGCTGAGTTGTTGGTAATGGTCATAATGATTCCGGCGACGTTTTCCGCTTTCACAGCGTTGATTTGTTTTTCCAATTCCACTAAATCAAAGTTGCCCTTAAATGGATGATAGTGATCCAATTCAAAGCATTCCGGAATCACGACATCGATCGCTCTTGCGCCAGAAAGTTCCACATGGGCTCTTGTTGTATCAAAATGGATATTGCTGAAAAACACCATCCCAGGATGCTTGACAAGTGCAGGAATCACGACTTGTTCCGCTCCCCGTCCTTGATGAGCCGGCATGACATAAAGGTACCCGGTAATCGCTTGAACGACTTTTTCCAAACGGAAGAAGCTGGAAGAGCCAGCATATGCTTCATCCCCCTTCATCAGAGCTGCCCATTGAAAATGGCTCATCGCTCCGGTCCCGGAGTCCGTCAACAAATCGATAAAAACGTCTTCGCTATGGAGCTTGAAGGGGTTATATCCGGCTTCGATCAGTTTTTTTTCGCGTTCCTTTCGATCGATTATTCGGATTGGCTCCACCATTTTGATCCGATAAGGCGGTATTGGACGCTTGGATTGCACGATATCCTTCCTCTCTAAAAAATCATCTATTGTTGTTCTTGGCTTTACTGTCCAGTAAAGCCGAAAGTTTCCGTTGATCGAATTGTTTTTTTCGCTCCGCTCTTGAGGGATCTTCAATCAATACTTGATATAGTTTGATCAAATCTTCCCTCCCAAGCACTTGGTACTGGACACCGGTTTCATCCTTTGTCATATCGGCAAGCGACCACTGGCATTTTTTCACCCATTGTTCCAGATTGGAAAGTTCCACGACAATTCCTTCTTTTACAAACGTCGGAACTACGCCTTCCTCATAAGAAAAACCTGCATTCGAAAAGAGCCGGATCAATTCGGATTGTTGTTTCTGGATTTGATTTGGAACCAACAGATCAATATCCTGAGCATGAAACGATTTTCCGATAATTTTCTCAATGGCAGCCGATGCAAAGAGAATCGGTTGCCATTCAAATTCCTGTTTGAGCACTTGGGCTGCTTCTCTAAGAATTTTCTCCATTCGGTCTTGACGAGTCATTCCGCTTCACTCGCATTCGTTAAGACACTTCAGCAATATTTCTGTCAATTCTTCCGGATTTTCCAACATCGGCATATGACAGGCATCTGTCACAAACCGAAAGCGGATTTTTTGAACCGTGGCTTCATCCAAATTCAAATTCCGGATTCGATCCGGATGATTTTTAGATCCACGATCTCCATAAATCCCAAATAACGGGCACTCGATCTTCGAAACGTAAGGGGTAAAGTCAAAGTCATGCTTGACGGTCTGCTTGAGCGAGTCATTGTAATACGGGTCTTCTTTTCGGATCATCGCCATTAAGGATTCACCGAGCAACAAGCGGTTTTTGGGAAAAAGCAAGTTGCGATAGAACTCTTCAGCCGGTCGCAAGTTGCTTTCGACCAAAATCAAGCCTTTTAATGAAAGAGAATACTTTGCGGCAAGAATCAGCCCTACCAAACCACCCATGCTATGACCGATGATGATGTCCAATGGTTGATACCGAAGTTGATCGATCAGCCACTTAGCAATATCTTCTACCTGTTGAGCCGCTAAGGTCACCTCGTGAGGATAACTGAGAAAATTGCTCGTGATTGTGTTTGGCAAACCCCTCGCCACTTTGTCCCAAATGGCGGATGTCATATGTGAACCGGGTAAAAAAAGACAATTCATAACGGGCTCCTTTATCATCCAGTTTTCTGGATTATACGGGTCAACTCTTCGATCGATGCGAAAGCACCTCTATCAGTTTAACATGTTTTCAGGCCGAATGAAAGCCCTTTTATTACTCGTTCCCTTTCCAAAATTTCGGCAGGCATAACTAACGGATCATTTTCATCAATTCTTCAATATATTGTTGTTTGAACTTTTCACTGGTCAAGACTTCTAAACCACTTCCGGATTCGGGATCAGATAATATCTGGATCACAAGCGGAATGCAAAAGCAAGAAAAAAGCATGATATAACGGGCATACAGCGAACTTTCATCTTGGATGTCACTTGCTTCTTTCATCATTTGAAAAACCATTTGTTTAAAGTCTCCTTCTTTGAAAAAAGCATCCACAAATAGCTTCGAAGCCAGTTCCCGATTCTCAACATTCATGAACAAATACCCAATCACCCCGAGGTTTCCGATCGCATAACTATAAATTAAATTGATCATGCTTTCAAGAATGTTTTCAACTGGGTGACTTTTGGGAAAGGCGTTCAGCGTTTCCACAATCGAGATTTTGATTTCCTCGATCATTTCTTCTAAGACGATCGCCAATAAGCGGTCTTTGGACCCAAAATAGTAATTGACAGCCGCAACATTGACAAAACAGGCATCCGCAATATCGCGGATGGTGATGGATGTCTTCTTGGCGATCAACTTTCTGGTTGCTTCAATAATGTTTTTTCGGATATCTTCGTTTCCTGACATAAAAATCCCCTCCAAATCCAATTTGAAATTTTGTTTTAAATCCCAGTTGAAACAGTGTTTCTGTTGTCATTATAACAGGAAATCACTATAATGAAAACAACCATTTCAAACATTCGTTTAAAATAATTGTTTAGAGGAGGATTCTATGAAACGACTGCTATCTGGACCAGGAAAACATTTCATATGGATTCTCTTTGCGATTCTGTTCATTGCGGGAGGCATCTCAAGCATTTTCACAAAAGTGAATTATGATCTTACTGACTATTTACCTAAGGATTCGAACACTGTCACGGGTATTGAAATCCTTGAGTCTCACTTTGGCAATAACGCCATGATCCAAGTGATGGTGGAAGAGCTTTCAATTTCCGAAGGAGTAACGATTGCGAATACGCTTCGCGATATTCCCGGAGTCCACAATCTAATTTGGCTTGGCGATGCTGTGGATCCCTTGACTCCGGTGGAATTGATCGACCCGATTGTTTTGGAACGATTCTATCAAAATGATTCGTTGCTTTTTACTGTGACCTTGGATTGCGATCCGTTTGATCCGATAGCCGACTCCCTCATCCAATCAATTCGCGATGAGTTGTCTTTGACGACCCACTCCCTTCGAGGTGAAGTGTTGGATAATATCGAGGCAAGACGGGTCGCGTCCAAAGAAATATTCAAAGTGTTATTGATTGTCATCCCTTTAGCGATCATCGTTCTCTTGATGATAGGCCGGTCTTGGTTCGAACCCGTGTTGATTCTTGCCAACTTAGCCGTTGCTATCGCCATCAATATGGGCACTAATGTATTCTTGGATCAAGTATCCTATATTACGTTGACCATGGTGATGGCCTTGCAACTCGCGCTCTCATTCGATTATTCGCTGTTCTTGCTCCACCGGTATGAGGAGGAAAGAGAAAATGGCGAAACCGTCATTGCCGCTATCGCCAAAGCGACGAAAAAAACATTTACGTCGATTACCGGATCAGCGTTGACCACAATTGCGGGTTTTATGGCGCTCTTACTCATGCGCTATTCAATTGGCCAGGACATGGGTATCGTTTTGTCAAAAGGCATTTTATCCAGTTACCTCACCGCGATTCTCTTGTTGCCCATCATGCTTTTTTTTGGCGCAGGACTCCTTGAAAAAACCAAACATCGGCCGCTGTTTATGAGGCGGGAAACCTTGAAACCACGACGTTATCGTGGCAAGTTGTTTTTCACTGTTTTTCTCGCGCTAACAATCTTGGTTGCGTTTTTCATGGAAAGGCGGAATACTTATCTTTACGGCAATGCTTCTGCCGAAGATCCGAAAAGCGTCATAAGCATCGACAAAGTCAACATTGACGCTACCTTTGGTAATTTCAACCCAATCGTCATTTTGGCAAATTCAGTGGACGTATCCCAAGAAAGGAATTTTATCGATCAGATCAGCGCTTCGCCTCTCATTGATTCCGTGGATGCCTTGTCTACAACCGTCGATCCCGCTATTCCAAGAGAATTGTATCCGCCTCAACTTTTGGATCAATATGTCTCAGGAGAGTTCACTCGGCTGATCGTTTATTCTGCCGTATCTCAAGAAAATGAAGACATGTACCAAATGGTATCCCTCTTGGAAAACGCAGCGGACAATGCCTTTTCTGAATATTATCTTATCGGATCTGCTCCAGCAACGGCAGAGATTCGAAGAACCGTGAGCGAAGATTCCTCGATGGTTCTCTGGGTAACATTTCTTGCCATTTTATTTGTCGTAATGATTTTATTACGATCGCTCTCAATTCCGGTGATATTGACAGTGTTGATCCAAGGAGCTGTCTGGATCAATTTCGCGATTGGGTATGTTCAACAAAAGCCTTTGCTTTTCATTGGTTTCTTGATTGTATCCGCACTACAAATGGGTGGTACCGTGGACTATGGAATTCTGCTCACGCACCGGTATGTAGAATTTCGAGCTAACAATTCAAAAGAACTGGCAATCCAACAGGCAATGAGAAAATCGACTTTGTCGATCATCACTTCTTCGTTTGTTCTTGCCTCAGCCGGGTTTACCGAAGGCTTTCTGTCTTCGCTTCCAGCGGTGAGCGCGATCGGCTTTTTAATCGGTCGAGGAGCAGTACTTTCCGCCGTTGTCATTTTGTTCTTTTTGCCTTCCATATTACTTGTCTTTGATCCATTGATCATGAAAACAACTTGGAGTCCCAAACGAGGTGATACCAATGACTAAAAAACTATTATCCTGTCTGCTCCTATTCTTCTTTGCTCTCGCACTAGGGGCGTGCCAGACGGAAACTTCCACGACCCACCTGACCACCACCACTTTTTACCCCGACAATGAAGAACAGATTGCTTTGGACCAAACGATCTATGTCCAGGCCGACGTCTCTGGAGAGATCACATCGATGGTGGCGGTCAATCGGCTGAAAAATGTAAGCCCGGGTTTATATGTCGAATACGGCGATTTTCTGTCTGCACTTAATTTGACTGGGTCGGAATCGATCGAGTTGGAAAGCGATCGCTTACTCGTCCCTGTGCTTCGATCAACGGAAGATTTTTACTACCGGGCAACGCTGGATGCCGGTTATGAACCGCCCTTTACTCTGAATTTTTCATACAAAAAAGAAGGAACTGCCATCGATCCTCATTCCGAAAAGGGGGAAAGTGGATCCTATACGATTGAGACTTCCATCGCTCCCAACCTGGAAGCTCCGATGTCGTTTCAAACCGGATGGATGGCCTCGATCCAATTGTCGTTATCGGCTCAAGGAACCATCATCACCGATGCTGGCGGGTCGATGGTCAATTTATCAGGTGGGGTTTATACTTTTACAATGATGGCTTTTCCCGGGATGACTGCGGATATCACCTTAGCCTTTGATACAACGCATTTCGCCATCCATGCCATTCAAGCCACCTTCTCGCCGTTTGATCCGATGTTGCTGAATGATTTGGTTTCATTTGCGGATGATCTCCAATTGTTTCAAAGCGGACTGGAGTCACTGGTTTTAGGACTTCAGACAATATCGAGCGGCACCAATGATGTTCTCACCCAAATCAGCTTGATGGATGCTGGATTGTCCGAGGCCGCATCCGGATTGGATTCTTTAAACGATGGCATGATCGCTTTGGTCGCCGGATTAGACATGATCAATAATCAATTTGCGACTTACGTGGAAGCAATGCAATTGCTTCAAGCATCGGGTGTGTCGCTTCAAAATGGATATCTTGGCCTCATGTCATCGGTCAATGACGTTGTGTCGACTTTTTCAGCGCTTCATAGTGAAGACGTGGACTTATTGACGAAACTTGCCACCTTGAATCAAACTGCGAGCGCTATCCAAAGCGCACTGACAGCTTTCCTGGCGGGGTTGGATGATTTGGTGAATGGTGCCTTGGCGATATCGGCAGGATTGGCACCACTTTTATCCAATCTCCATGTCCTTGCAGACCATCTGGATGATCTCTCACAGGGCGTCACGTCACTATCCGAAGGCTTGAGTCTGTTAACGGCTGGTTTTGCCCCGATTTCAGAAGGATTGGCAACAATTTTAGCCAATCTACGCACAATGCAGCTCGGGCTAGGAGAGCAATTGGATAATCTCACCTTTTTGTTTCAAGACCCTGTCCAAATCGTTTCTTTTACCGCTATGCGAAATCCTTCTCCAGATCACCTGCAATTCATCTTTAGCATACCGGATTTCCAACCGTAAAATATGTTATCAAGTAAATAAAAAAATCATCCATTTTCTTCGTGGATGATTTTTTTGACAATTATCAATTATCGCTTTCTCGCCACCAGATAAAATCGATGGATTCGGCCTTGAATTTCTCCTTTGTTATCGATGATCGCTTGGGCTTCACACAAGCGATCAAGAGAGCGATCGACCGAAAAGTTCGGAAATTCCCATTCGATGATCTTGGCATACCACACCAGTGCGCCGACATCCCAGAATCGGATCGGACGAAAGACTTCTCTTTGCTCCAATATGTCGAATTCTTGTTCTTTAAACAATTCAAGC
>Ga0265297_10006310_pt1 | contig 17344 bp, 19 predicted proteins | sample Munlanlwell13791_FD_192502 | JGI IMG/M metagenome (GOLD analysis project Ga0265297, IMG submission 192502) | Leachate microbial communities from a municipal landfill in Southern Ontario, Canada - Leachate well 137-91 | ecosystem: Engineered > Solid waste > Landfill > Unclassified | place...
GGAAGTAACCCCCCCCCCAACGATTCCGCTCGTTCTTGTTCGAGCAAAAGAGTCTTACCAATTGTGGCATAGTTCTATTATAAATTTAAAGCGTGTCGATCGCTACACAATCGGCGCAAAGGTTGATGATATTTTTCTCTCCCTGCTAGAGCTTACCTTTAGAGCCTGTTTTGCTTATGATAAATTCGAGAAAATATCTTTAGTTTCGCAAGCGATCGCAAAATCCGACCTACTCAAATTCTTCTTACAATTAAGCTGGGAACATAAAGTTATTGACCATAAAAATTATGGCGGTCTTATCCTCCTTCTTGATGAAGTCGGCCGCATGCTTGGTGGTTGGAAGAAAAATCTGCAAGAAAAAACTCCCACTAGCAAGTAGCAGGAGAAATCATCCAAGTTGCAGAAGCAAAGGAAGGCATTGTTGTCATTCCAGACATTCTCGAAGTTGCCGAGATTGAAGTCGAAGTCTCCGTCCGAGTTAGCGTTCACGTTCGGCACCCTGTGGTTACCGTCGGCATACCTCCTCAAGCAATATGCAGTATGTCGTCTATTCCACCAAGAAGAGCACCGGCCCTCCTTTGAATTTTATTCCGAGTCTTATACTCGCTAACACACTACACCGACTTATTTGATTTTTTCATGAAAGGTAGCTCTCGCCCATAAGACCATGTCCAACAGACTGCTCGCCGATTCCCAACACGAGAATTCGATGACCTGAAGCCGTAACCGCAGGCGCTATCTAGATTCCAATCATTATTATACAGAATTTATATAAAAAAATTGAGCCCCCGCAAGATATGCAAGGGCTCAAAGGGTCTAATACCCAAATGCTCACCAAGTGTCCAAGTTTCCAAGGACTATTTCTCAATGTCGCAGAAGCAAAGGAAGGCATTGTTGCCATGCCAGACAGGCCCGAAGTAGCCGAGATTGAAGTCGAAGTCTCCGTCCGAGTAAGCGTTCACGTACGGCACCCTGTGGTAACCGTCGGCATCTTTCCACAGCCGGTCTTTCTCATCAAATGAGGCGTACCACTTACCCTTCGGCAATTCGCCACGCTTCTGTTCAAAGACTAGGGATGCGCCCTGAGCGCCGGTGTGAATGGCCTTTTGAGTTGCCAAGAATACCATGCGCTCCTCCGAAGTTGTGGTCCCGCCAACGACTTGCTGGAAGGCGCGAACACGGAGTTTGTCGCCAGGCTTCAAGACACGGGTCGGATTCGGGAAATGGGCATCAGTGATGTCGTCGTTATAGTGATAGAACTTTTTCTTGTTCTTCTCACCAAACGTCGACAACTGTGTGTCATGCACATAGCCTTTGGGCACCGTGATGATTCCAAGGTCTACAAGCAGGGCAAACTTCTCGGTCGGTACCACTGGTTCGGTACGAGGAATGATGAAACCTCGGCGAATAGCCTCTGGCACCTGTCCCTTGTTTTTCAAATAAAACTCTTCGACTTCTGACGAAAGGTTAGACGCATGGAGATTACCAGCAATAAGCAAGGCAAGATCATGGGTCGACTTTCGGATTGTGGGTTCCGTACTCATTTTACGGGTTCCTTTCCTTTTTTATCTTTTTCAAAAAGTTTCGTAGTTTGCCATCTGGACAAATACTCCACTTTCACCTCTTCTAATTATACACCAAAATTACCCGACCTGTCAATCTCACATTAGGTACATTCAACCTTGAAGTGCAACTCCACCACCTAAACCCAAAAGAAAGCTCCGGAAATCGAAACTAAGTTTCGATTTGAGTAAGCTTTATGGGATAAGGGAAAAATAGACCCTGTTTTAGTCTTCTTTGTTGGGGGAAGCAGTGGCATCGTCAGGATTGGCGAGGCCAGCCTTGAGGTCCTCTACTATCGGACCCATATCGCCAGCCAAGATACGCTCCATGCCATGCCAGCTCTTCTTGATGCGATGATCGGTAATGCGGTCTTGGAGATAGTTGTAGGTGCGGATTTTCTCTGAGCGATCAGCAGTCCCAATCTGACTCTTGCGTTCGGCAGCATATTTATCAACCTGCTCTTGCCGTTCCTTATCCTCGATCTTCGCGGACAAAAGTAATAAGGCCTTCTCTTTATTGCGAAGCTGGGTTCGCTCACTCTGACAACGCACAGCAAAGCCAGTGGGCTTATGAGTCATCCGTACAGCCGTCTCTACCTTATTCACATTCTGACCACCAGCTCCCCCAGAACGAGTGAATTCTATCTCTAGGTCACTAGGATTAATTTTAACACTACTTATGTCCTTCACCGGCAAGACAGCCACTGAGATAGTAGAGGTATGCACGCGCCCTTGCTTCTCAGTCGCCGGCACACGCTGGACACGGTGCACACCCATCTCATTTTTGAAAGCATCATAAGCTCCTTCACCAGATACCTCGAAGGTCGCTTCCTTATACCCACCTAATTCCGAAGATGAAGAATCAATTAAGACAAAACTCCACCCCTGCGAAGCGGCATATTTGGCATACATCTCAGATAATTCATAGGCAAAAAGAGCTGACTCAGTACCACCGGCCCCCGCTCTCATCTCAATAATTAGAGTCTTGGGGTCTTCATTCTCCCCTTCTTTGGGGGCTAAAATTTCCTCCATCTTAGACCAAAGGGCTTCGCGCTCTTTCTCAAAATTTTTAACCTCCTCCTCAACCAAGTCAGCCACCGAATTATCAGCCACCGCTAAAGCCTTCGCCTCTTCTATCTGACGCGTAAAATCATCATACAAACCAGCCAAATAAGCGGTTTTGTTATTCGCTCTAAAGTCAGCGATATCCATTGTTATCTACTTATCTGCTTTCTTAGCAGTAGTAGTCTTAGCCTTTTTCTTAACAGCAGTAGCTTTAGTAGCACGAGTCTTAAACTTCTCTACACGACCAGCCACATCAAGTGTCTTCTCATTACCAGTGAAGAATGGGTGGCAAGCACTACAGATTTCTACCTGCAATTTCTCGGCCGTTGAACCAACAGTAAAGACGTTACCGCAAGCGCAGGTAACTTCTGTTTCGTAATATTTAGGATGGGTATCTTTTTTCATCAGGCCAAATATAACAGATTATTAGTCGTTTTGCAAGATAGCGATCTGCTTATCGTACTTAGCGGCAATTGCCATAACCTCATTGCCATAAAAAGCGTTCTTGGCTAAATTCCAATTACTCCCAGCATAATAACGTAAAGCCGCCTTACGCTCAGAGCTATAAGTCTTACCATCAGCTCCTAAGTCTCGCAAGTAAAGTCCTGAAGCAGTAAAGGCGTCTAACGGATTCCACGGATTAGGTGGATTGTTGCCAGTAACAGCTGTAACAGCACTCGCCATACCGGCCCAAGTAGAAGGAATAAACTGAGCTGGACCCATGGCCCCACCATAACCGCCTTTATAAGGACAAGAGACAGGTTGGCCAATAGGGTCAATACCTAAGGCCCGACAAATTTTCTCAAAAGGTTCAATGTCTCTAGACGGTTTCATTACCTCCTTGTAACTCTTAGATGGCGGATCTTGAGGGCGATTGCAAGTACCAATATTTTGCCCCAAATTAGATTCTTGGGTAATAATAGCCAAGAGGAATGAAGGGCGGATACCAACCTTAGCTGATACGGTCTGAGCATATTCTAAGGCTTGACCAAAAGTAATATTGGTCGCACCCCGCAAACTAAAGAGAGCTCCACGAATAGCGGCTCGTTGCTTCTCTTTCTCGGCGATAACGGCCTTATAAGAATTCTCTTTGGCCTTACTGGCATTGAGCAGAGCAGTCTTCTCGTTATTAAGTCTCTCGATAGTAGCCTTCTCTGCCTCAATCTCCTTCTTAGCGTCAAGTTCAGAATCACGTTGACCTTCAAGCTGGACCTTCTTTCCCTCTGTCTCAGTCTTGGTGTCACGGACATTACCAAGAGTATTTTGGATAGACTCTTCAACGTAATTGAAGCGCTCAAGATCAACAAAAAAGTTATTGACAGTTTCCCCGGCCAAAACTACCTCAACTAGAGTATTGTCATCTAATTCTCGCGTCTGACGCAAAAGTTCGGCCAAAGAACGTTTCTCTTTCTCTAGCTTATCATCTAGAGAGACAATAGTACTTGCCTTCTTCTTAATATCTCCACCAAGACGCTCGATCTCAATCTGTTTAGCCTTAATATTGAGTTGGGCCGTATTAATTTTGTAAGTCAAAATGTCAACATCCCGCTTAATACTGGCGGTCTCTTTCTGTTTAGATTGAAGTAACACCTTCTGAGCGGCAATTTCTCGTTCAACTTGACTCAGTTGGGATTGAAGGCGAGCCTCTTTCTCCTCTTTTGTCTCTGCCCCTACAAGTTGAGGGTAAAATAGAGACAAAGAGAAGAAAAACAATCCAAACCAGAAGAAAACTGGTCGTCTATTCATAAGATTTATTATAGCAGAAATTATTCAGTAGTGGGAACCCCCTCTTCTCCCTCTCCTTCTTGCTTACCTTTCTTCTCCACTTCGATACCAGAGAGATCAGCAGGGGTCTCTTCTTCAACCTCTTCGCCAGCGACAGTAATAGAAGCAATAACTTCACTTTCTTCGACAGTGGCCTTAACACCAGCGGGTAATTTAAGATCACTGACCAAAATTTGATCATCTAGAGTCTTAAGGGTACTAACATCAACGATAATATCGTGAGGCAAATTCTTAGGCAGAGCGCTAATTGGCAGTTCGTGCATAACCTTAACCAAACTACCACCAAGCTCTTTAACTGCCGGAGGCACACCTTCGAAGACCAAAGGTACATCAACCTCAATCTCTTTATCTTGGCTAACAACATAAAAATCAGCATGAACAGGCTCCCCAGAAACAGGCTCGAATTGAACTTCGTGGATTAAGACATCGATCTTCTTGCCATCTAATTCTAGAGAGACAATAGAAGATTCTCCAGCCTCTTTAAGGACTTTTTTGAATTCAATAAGATCAAGGGTTAGGCATTTGCTACCTTCCTTGCCACCATAAACAACCGCTGGCAATTCTCCACCTTGGCGGAGCTCAGAAACCTTCTTACCTAAAATATCGCGTAATTTAGCGCTTAATTTAAACATAACTTTGTTTACCCTATTGAGTAAAATTATTAATAATTTAATGATGTAAAAGCATCATTACTCAACAGGGTGAAGTATATAAGAAATCTCTAAAAATGCAACCCTCCTAAAGGGACATGAAGAGCTGGAGACGCTTCTTGGTAACCTCAGACATAGCCTTAACGGCAGTCTTCAGAATCTTATAAGGAGCAATTTCGTCAGGGTTACTCTGGAGAGATTCTTGCAAAGCATTGCGATAGGCTAAGCGTAACTCAGTATTAATGTGGATAACCGAGATTCCCGCCTTAATAGCTTCAAGAAAATCCTCATCTGATAAGCCAGACCCGCCATGGAGGACCAAAGGTACACCAGCTTCTTGGCGAATTTCTCTAATCCTCTCAATAAACAGCCCCGGATTAGCGGTGTGCTTGAGCATGCCATGAATGTTGCCAACGGCGGGAGAGAAGAGGTCCACGCCGGTCTCTGTCACTAATTGCTTCGCTTCCTCAGCTTTGGTAATAGACTCCTCACCCACTGCTGCACCCTCTGGCAACTCATCGAGCATCTTAGACGACTTGCCGATATAACCAAGCTCCCCTTCTACAACGATATCAGGGTTAATACTTCTGGCATATTCGACACACTTCTTCGTCTCGGCAATGTTCTCGGCAAGTGACAACTCGCTTCGGTCGAAGACAATCATGTCGAAACCGGCATCAATAGCCTCTTTGGCTCGTTCGAGAGAATAAGTGTGGTCAGCCGATAGCCAAATAGGATAATCATATTCATCACGGAAACTTGAGACTAGAGCTCGCACCTGACGCACTCCAATAAAGTCTCGCTCCCCTTCTGAGACGCCGATAATTATAGGGACAAGAGAACCACTTTGGGTCGACAATTCCTTCGCCGCCCGAAAGATGGCCCAAAGAGCCTCAACATTAGAAATATTAAAGTGACCAATAGCGACCTTGCTCTTATCCGCATCATAAATTACCTCTTTTAGTGTTTTCATATTATAATCATAGCATATGAATAAAATTGATTTAATCTCTATAGGGGATAACGCCACCGATGCCTTTATTAAACTATCCGAAGCCGAGCTAAATTGCGACATTAATAGGCCAGAATGCAAGATTTGTCTACGCTTCGCCTCTAAGATTCCTTACGAGTCAGTAACAGAGGTACCGGCTGGTGGCAATAGCTCCAACGTTGTCTTGGGGGCGGCAAAACTGGGCCTGAACACTGCCTACATCTCAAATCTAGGCAAAGATATCCACGGCGACAACACCCTAGCAAAACTCTCCGCCTCCGGAGTCGACACCAAACTTGTTACCCAACAATTAGGCGCCCGAACAAATTACAATTATGTCCTCTGGTATCAAGATGACAGAACAATCCTCGTTCATCATCAGAAATACGACTACCAATGGCCAGAGCAAATAGAGACCCCAGCTTGGGTCTACCTCTCCTCAGTGGGAGACGAAAACTTAAGTTATCATCAAAGTCTAAGCCATTGGCTCCAAGCAAATCCAAAGATTAAACTAGCCTTCAGCCCTGGAACTCACCAGATTAAGGTAGGAGTAGAGAAATTAAAAGATATTTATGCTCGTACTGAGATCCTCTTTTGCAACAAACAAGAAGCCGAGAAGATTATCGGGGATCAAGCCATGCGAGAAACGACTTCGGGCTCACTTGAAGTCGCATCTCTCACAGCTTTTCACATACGCACATTAGCTGAGAGAATTAAGATTCTCGGTCCTAAAATTGTCGTTATCACCGACGGCGAAAAAGGTGCCTACTGTCTTGACCAAAAAGACGACTTCTGGTTTATGCCGGCTCTTAATTCTAAGGCCTTCGAACGTACCGGGGCTGGAGACGCTTTTGCCTCCGCTTTCCTCTCAGCTATCTTCTACGGTCAACCAACAGAAACAGCCCTCGCTTGGGGCGCTATTAACGCTTCCGCCGTTGTGACCCAAATTGGCCCTCACGCTGGACTCCTCGCCCGCGAAGAAATTGAGGCCAAAATAAAAAACGACAACCTGGGAGCTAAACAAGTTTAAAACGAGGTACTTTTTGTCCCCCCACTTCTACTTCTTCTAAGAACATCTCTGCGGGGCGAGCCCAAAGTTTGGACATCTTATTATCATAAAGAGCTTCATAAATAACGAGGTCTTCTAAAGTCTCGCTGTGTTTGGCAACACCAATCACGCGATATTGTTTACCTTTGTAATGTTCATAAATTCCCGGTTTAATTTTCATATATTTATTACTTATTTCTATTTCCTCGTGATGACTTTTTTAACCGCCTCTACAATATCATCCACACCAAGACCGTAATGCTCGAAGAGCTCGGCGCTAGAACCAGATTGACCAAAGCGGTCAGACACACCGACGAATTCCATCGGGACAGGATTAACTTTAACCAACAGCTCGGCAATAGCGCTCCCCAATCCGCCAGCCATTTGGTGTTCTTCGCAAGTGACAACGGCACCAGCCTTTTTTGTCATCGCTAAAATAGTATTTTCATCTAACGGCTTGATCGTGTGATTATTCACCACCGAAACTTTAATCCCCTCGCGCTCTAACTTACGCGCCGCCATGAGGGCACGATAAACCATAAGCCCACAAGCAATAATTACCGCTTCCGCTTCTTCGGGTTCTATTAATACTTCAGCTCGGCCAATTTCGAATTCTGATTCGAGTGTAGTGACAATCGGACTCTTGTCGCGAGCAAGACGCAAATAAACTGGGCCAACGTGTTCGGCAATCGCTCGGGTGGCTTTCTCAGCCTCAAGTGCGTCACATGGCGCCACCACGATCATATTAGGCAACACACGCGTCAGCACAATATCCTCCAGCATCTGATGTGAGCCACCGTCAGGGCCAACATTAAGCCCAGCGTGCGAACCAACAATCTTCACGTTCGCATTGTTATAGCAAATTGTGGTGCGAATATGTTCCCAATTACGCCCAGGAGAAAATATCGCATAAGAGGCCATAAAGGGAATCTTACCCATCGCTGCCATACCCGAGGCCACTCCGGCCATGTTCTGCTCGGCAACACCCACCTCAATAAAACGCTCAGGGAAAGTCTTAGCAAAATCCTCCACCTTGGTCGATTCCTTCAAGTCAGCACATAAGGCCACCACATTCTTGTCCTTCTCCCCCGCCTTCACCAAGCCACGCCCAAACCCCTCGCGCAGAGATTCCTGCTCAACATTAACATTATAAAGTTTTGGGTTTAGATCATTCATTTTAATCATCTTTTAAACGTCCACCTAAAGTTCTTAATTCTTTGAGAGCCTGCTCGCCTTCTTCGCGAGAAGGTGGTTTGCCATGCCATTCATACTTGCCTTCGAATTCTAACACACCCTTGCCCGGCGTCGTGTGGGCGATAATAACGGTCGGGCGATTGAAGACCGATTTGGCTTGGCCAATAGACGCATAAATTTCTTCGAAATTATGACCATCAATCTCCAGCACGTGCCAACCAAAGGCGCGCCATTTGTCGGCCAAGGGTTCGAGCGGCATCACATCTTCAGTATGGCCATCGATCTGGATATTGTTGCGATCGATAATAGCAATTAGATTATGGGGTTTCTCTTTGCCGGCCAACATTGCCGCCTCCCAAGAGCTACCTTCTTGGAGCTCGCCGTCGCTCATTAGACAATAGAAATGTTTTTGCGAGTTCTTGCCATTATTTATCCTGTCGGCTAGAGCCATCCCCACCGCTTGCGACAAACCTTCGCCCAAGGGGCCCGAGCTTGTCTCGACAAGAGGAAGGAATTCACGATGAGGATGCCCTTGCAAGCGCGAACCATATTTGCGGAGAGTACTTAATTCTTTTTTCTCTAAGTAACCCGCCTCGGCCAAAGTTGCGTACAAGACAGGGCAGATATGACCATTAGACAAAATTACTCTGTCACGCTCGGCCCACTCCGGCTTCTTAGGGTCATGCTTGAGAATGCCAAAATAAAGAGCAGTAAAGATATCGGCCATCCCCAAAGCACCGGCGGTATGACCCGATCTTGCCTCTACCAACATCTCAATAATCGAGCGTCGAATATCTCGCGCTTTGTCTTCTAGATATTTCTTTTTGTCATCTGTAAGGATCATGTGTTTACATTTTCTCATTGATTGTAAATTTTTGCACCTTTACCCTAAAGGGCTCCGACGCTGACAAAAATTTACAACAATTTCGAAAATTATAATTTTTGAAATTCTTTTATTTTTTCTTTAATATTATCCGCGCCCCAAATTTGCGAACCAACAATCAGACCATTGACCCCCGCTTCGGCTAAACGTTTCCCATTCTCCAAGTTGACTCCCCCATCGACAATGATCTTAACATCCGGCCAATTGGTCTTAAGTGTTTTTATCTTATCGAAAACTCGCTCATCGAACTTCTCACCAGAGAAACCAACCTTCTCAATACTCATTAGCTGGACAACTTTAATATTCCCCAAATACTCATAGATCTTCTCCACCGGAGTTCGGAGCTCTAAGGCGATAGCCAAACCAACATGAGGACCAACGCTCTCGATAATCTTCTCCAAATTATTGGTCGCCTCATAATGCACGACAAGTCGGTCAACAAGATCTCGCCAGTCATCTACAACGGTCTCAGGGAACTCCACCATCAAGTGAGCGCTCAATTTTGTCTTGCCGCCAAGTTCCTTAAGATCCTCTGGTGCTTGTCTATTGGCACTGAAGGGCCAGGTGCCGTTAGGAACGAAGACGTTATCCATCACATCAATCTCCGCCCAAGTGATAAGACCCTCAAGTTGCTCGAGTTTATCCTTAAGCTCGGTAAAATCTTTGGCAATAATTGAAGGGATAATTTCTACCATTTTAAATAATGTGTCCTAAGTTCTCATCGTCATCAATCTCTCTGACTCGTCGTAAGTGACGCTCATCGGTAGAAGCAGGTGTCGAGAGCCATAAATCGATAGCTTGTTTTGCTTCATCGAATTTAACAAAACGGGCACCAAGAGACAAAATGTTGGCACTATTATGTTCACGCGAAAGTCTGACGATTTCTAACGATCCACCATAATAAAGAGCCGCTCGTACTCCTTTGTAGCGATTAGCACAAATAGCCTCACCTTGACCGGACCCACCAAGAATAATACCGACACTCTCTGGATCACTATGAACCATCTTGGCAACAATTTTCACATAATCGGTATAATCATCTTCGGGATCAAGGGTAAAGGCGCCTTGATCCTCTACAATCAAACCCTTACCTTTAAGATAAGTCTTAATCTCTTCCTTCAATTCAAAACCGGCATGGTCAGTACCTAAGTAAATTTTCATACAATAATTATATCACAAACAAAAAGCCGTAACTATTGATAGTTCTTACCTTTACCAAAAACGAGAAAGCCTAAGGTAGCAGCGACAGCGACGAGAACCATTTGCAAAATTGACCCCAACGAACCAATGTCGATAAATTGCAAGATTAGAGCAATAATAAGAAAAATAATAACTATCACTGCTAAAATTTTTTTATTCATATCTTATATCTAATTTGTTAACAATTATTGTCCTAATTTAAGTACATGTTGGACAAGAGCGTGAGTATAGCCAGATTCATTGTCGTACCAAGACATTACTTTCACTAGATTACCCCCTACTACCTTAGTGTAAGATAAGTCCGCAATAGCAGCATAGCGACTCCCAACAATATCGGAAGAAACAAGAGCTTCTTTGGTTACCGCAAAGGTTGTGGCCCATTTAGGATCAGCGGCTGCCTTCTCTAAAATAGAATTAACTTCCTCAACGGTCGTATTCTTCTTCGTGATGAAGGTAAGGTCGGTAATGGAGCCAGTAATTACCGGCACGCGCATCGCAATACCATCGAATTTTCCTTGGATAGACGGGATCACTTGCCCGACCGCAATAGCGGCCCCTGTGGTCGAAGGAATAATATTCACCGCTCCAGCGCGCCCTCGGCGCCAATCTTTAGTATCAGCCACATCAACTAACTTCTGCGTCGCGGTATAACCATGGATAGTGTTAAGCAAGGCTTTCTCAATACCGAGGGTCTCACTTAGAATTTTTATAATCGGGGCCGCACTATTAGTAGTACAAGAACCATTGGAGGAAATGACATTATCGCCAAGATTCTCGTCATTGATATTGATAAGACAAGTCCCACCAGGGATACCCGGTAATGGTTCGTCCTTAACCGGAGCAGTAATGACTACCTTGCGCGCCCCGCCATCCAAATGACTCTTAGCCTTAGCGTAAGTCTCGAAGACACCGGTCGCCTCGACAACAACATCCACTTGCAAATCACCCCAAGGCAACTTGGCCGGATCTTTTTCTTGCAGAAATTTAATTTTCTTCCCGTCGACAATCATCTCCCCTTCTCCGGCCTCAACTGTACCGGGAAAATGCCCATAAGCACTGTCGTACTTCAAGAGATATGCCAAGTTGCCCAAGTCACCAAGATCATTGATAGCGACAATCTCGATATCAGGATTCTTAATTCCAATCCGACAGAACGCCCGCCCAATCCGACCAAAACCATTAATCCCCACCCGTACTTTTTTGCTCACCCCGTTAGAAATTTGATTATCCATATATTACTCAAATTAAATTAAAATTGCTTATAAATATTCCCTTCTCCATATAGAATATGTAAAATTTCTAACGGGGCAGGTAAATTGACTATTTTTCAATATCCTCATTTTACCACCAGCCCAAAATAAAAACAAAAATCCCCGGTTCGCGCTTCGCACAAACCGGGGACCGAACAGATCAGGGTAAAGATCATTCAACTTCAGTGAAGCAGAGAAAAGCGTAGCCATCGCCCCAGACACCCCCGAAGTAGCCGAGATCGAAGAAGAAGTCTCCGTCCGAGTAAGCGTCCACGCACGGCACCCCGTGGTCACCGGCGGCATCTTTCCAGAGCCGTTCTTTCTCATCGAAGGAGGCATACCACTTGTCCTTCGGCAATTCGCCACGCTTCTGTTCAAAGACTAGGGATGCGCCCTGAGCGCCGGTGTGAATGGCCTTTTGAGTTGCCAAGAATACCATGCGCTCCTCCGAAGTTGTGGTCCCGCCAACGACTTGCTGGAAGGCGCGAACACGGAGTTTGTCGCCAGGCTTCAAAATGCGGGTCGGATTCGGGAAATGGGCATCAGTGATGTCGTCGTTATAGTGATAGAACTTTTTCTTGTTCTTCTCACTAAATGTCGACAACTGCGTGCTATGCACGTAGCCCTTGGGCACTGTGATGATGCCAAGGTCTACAAGCAGGGCAAACTTCTCAACTGGCACCACTGGCTCGACACTGGGTAGAATGAAGCCACGAGAGATAGCTTGTGGCAATTCTCCTAAGTGTTTTTCGTAATAAGCAATCTGCTCTTCGGTCAACACTTCGACAAAATTCGGCACGGCCTTCAATCCAAGATTGTAAGCACGTCTGGTCCAGGGTGTGTCCAATTTACTCATGGGACGTTTCCTTTCTCTATTCATCTTTCAAAAAGCTTCGTAGTTTGTCATCTGGACAAACACTCTACTTTCACCTCCCCTAATTATACACCAAAACTACCCTATTTGTCAATACCTATTAGTAATATACCTCTCCGATCACAAATCCTTACGACCGTGAGAAAAAGTGAGACATTCTAAAAGTCATTCGATCTTGAAGAATAGATCTGAGAGGAAAATTTTTTCGTTAATCAATAACGAGCTATTTTGCTTTCTCGGTGAAGAGTTTTTTTAGAATCTCGGGATTAGCCGAACCTTTGCTCTCCTTCATCGCTTGGCCAATGAGGAACATTAGGGATTTTTCTTTGCCCCCTTTGAACTCTTCGAAGACACTCTGGTTGTCGGCAATAATTTTCTCAACAATAGCGAGGACAGCGCTCTCATCGGTTATCTGGAAGAGACCCTTCTCTTCGGCAATCTTTCTTGGCCCCCCACCCTCTCTAATCATAATGGTTAAGATGTCTTTGGCCGCCCGTGAAGTGATTTCTCCATCTACCACCATCTTAATCAATTCGGCATAATCTTCGGCTGAGGGCAGAGTGTAGTCCTCGGTGTCGGCGACTAGACCGAGAAGATCTGAAGTAAGATAATTGGCGGCCGCCAAGAGATAATTCTTCGCTGTCTCCAAACTCAAGTCGAAACTCCCCGCGACGGTCGCAAAAAATTCGGCCAACTTGTTGTCTTGCACGAAGACTTCTACATCTTCGGTCTTAAGACCAAAAGTCTTGGTAAAATGTTCTCGCCTCTGCCATGGTAACTCCGGCAAAGTCTCTTTAATATTTTGGAATTCGGGAATCTCGCTAAGGAAAAGTTTTGGCAAATCGGGATCAGGGAAATAGCGGTAGTCATGTGAGGATTCCTTCTTGCGCTGAGAAAAAGTAATTTGTTTGTTCTCATCCCAACCTCGTGTCTCCTGCACCATCTCCCCTCCTGCCTCCAACTCTTTCTCCTGACGGGCAATTTCGAAGTCGATAGCACGCTCTACCGAACGGAAAGAGTTAAGATTCTTAACTTCAACTTTGGTCCCCAATTTATCGGTTTTCGAGACAGAAATGTTGGCCTCAATTCGCATCTGTCCCTTCTCCATATTGGCCTCCGAAGCACCGAGATAACGCAAGAGAGTCTGGAGTTCGCGAGCAAAGTTGCCGGCCGTTGGACCATCATGGATCACCGGCTCGGTGACAAGCTCCATAAGCGGGAGAGATGAACGATTGAAGTCAACGACTGATTCGTCGCCAGACTTGTCGTCGTGTGAAGACTTAGCCGTGTCTTCTTCTAAATGAATTCTCGTAATGTCTACCTCATTGAGATGCCCTCCAGAAATTAACGGATACTTATACTGGCTAATCTGATAACCCTTAGGAATATCGGGATAAAAGTAGTTCTTACGGTCGAACTCGGTAAAGTCGGCAATGGTGCCCTCGAGAGCCGCTCCCACACGCAAGACGTGTCGCACAGCCTCCTTGTTGATTACCGGCAAGGCTCCGGGTTGAGCGGTACAGACAGCGCAGATGTTCACATTAGGTCTCCTCTCGTTTTGGTCATTAAGACAACGACAAAACATCTTGGTCTTAGTATTAAGCTCCACATGAATCTCGAGGCCAATTGTTGGTTTGTAGTCTGACATAATTTTTCTATTTATCTATAAAATATACCTTACTTCTTCTTCTAACTCAATGCCGAATTTTTTCTTGACTGCTTGCTTGATTTTGGCCACCATCTTAAGAAGATCCTTGGTAGTGCCGGTGCCATCGTTCATTAAGAAATTGTTATGGAAGGGGGCAATATAAATACCGTGGCGGCTCGAGGACTCCCCTTGAGAGGCCTTTAAAGGGGAGTCCTCGGGGCTCATCCCCAGTGCCTCACCTATCAAATAGCCAACAGAAATCTTCCCTTCGGTAATTTTATCCTTATCAATTTGGGCCAAAACCTTCTTAGGAGCCCTCTTGAACTCAATATTTTTGAAAAAACTCCCCGCACAGGTTGGGTGCAAACCAAATCTCGCCCAACGCATCTTGGCAATTTCTCGCACTTCTTTGGTCAGCAACTCAGGATTACCTTTTTTTAATTTTAGACAGACTCGTAAAATAACCCAATCCTTCTTTTTGAAAATACTATCTCTATAACCAAAACGGCACTCCTCTTTTTTAAGTCGTCGAACAAGTTTCCCCTCGAAGACCTCTACCCACTCCACCTTATCACCAATAAATTGTTCATAAGCCCCCGCGTTCCCACCACTAGACCGCCGACGTTACCGGGTATGGCCGACATTTTCTCTAATCCAGCCAGACCCAAAGTGGCAATTTTCTTCACAACCTCGTGCCAATTAAGATTCGCCCCGAGGACAGTCCTTTGGGATCCTCTCAAGGACTGTCCTCGGGGCGGGAGAACCTCAAAATTCTCAGAATTCAACTTCCCGTCAGTAAAATGAATAACCAAACCAGCGAAGCCCTTGTCGCTGAAGACGACATTACTCCCCCCACTAATGACGACATATTTAAGTTTCTGCTCTTTGGCAAACAAAATAGCCGAAACAGTCTCTTCGGCTGATGAGGTTCGCAAATAGAATTTTGCCGGCCCGCCAAGCTGGAAGGTGGTAATAGAAGAAAGGGGAAAATTCTCTTTAATAATCATGAGGTCATCATAACAAAAAATAATCTAAACAAAAAATGTGCGCCACTAAGTGGTGCACATTTTTTATCCTTGTCTCTCTAGAGCTTAGCTCTGAGAAATAACACGGAAGAAGTACTGAGTAGCTGGGTTAAGACCAGAGATCTCTACAGAGTGAGAGGTAACCTTGGTCGTAACATCAGTCTCAGGGGTAGAAGCAGCATAACCGAAGTTAGGGGCTGTCTGACCAGAGATATCGGAGTGACTAACTGTGTCATAAATAACACGGCTAGAAGCTGGGATATCGGTCTCCCAAGTAATAGTAACACTGGTCTTGGTGATATTAGTAGCTTGAATGTTACTAATAACTGGCTTAACAGAAGCTTCAGTAACAGTGATGTTGCGAGAAGCAGCAGCTCGGTTAACATTACTGTCGGTGACAGTTAATGTAATCCTTTTAGAACCAGCGGTAGCAAAAGTAACATTCTGACTAGGGCCCATAACAGAGTTTGTCCCATCGTCAAATTCCCAAACGAAAGAACCATAAGTACCAGTTCCTCCAGTAGCTGTACCGTTCAAAGAGACAGACTCACCAACGACAACGCTGGCATCAGTTGCAGGAGCAGTAATGCTAGCAACTAAGACGGTTTGAGCTGAAGCAATCAATCCAAAAGCAAGGACGAAAGCCCCGAGCATCAAGCCAATTTTGTTATATTTATTCATAATATTGCTTATAAATTAATGGCTAAAGCCTTAATAATTGACCTAATAATTCGATCTTTTAATGCTCTATTACTAGCATAATTTACCATAACTTGTCAACCCCTCGTCAAACAAAAAGGCCCTGCCACAACGAAGTGTAGCAGGGCCGAAAATATGCGGGAAATCAGGAGGCGGTCACCGTGATCGCCCGGACCTGCTCCAAAACCTCACCTGTGACAGTGTCACGAACGCGGATCGTGAAGAGGCCCGTACCGACAATGTCCAAGGAGAAAGCATGGCTGACCCGAACAGGGGGCGTCACTGTCTGGCGATAAGCATCGCTTGACGGGGAGACGATTACCACCTCTATCGGATTCGGCCCTGTTAGATCGAAGCTAACAGTTACCGAGTTACCAACAAGGACGTCTAACCCGCCCGCCGGAGAGATTACCCTCAAACCAAATTCGGCTGGTTCGCCTTCACCTTCGGTAACTTCACCTTCGCCTTCGGCCGGTTCACCCTCAACAGGTTCGCCCTCAGAGGGTTCACCTTCAGCAGGTTCACCTTCGGTTACTTCGCCTTCGGCTGGTTCACCTTCTTGGGTTTCGCCTTCAACAGGCTCTCCTTCGGTTACTTCGTCTTCGGCTGGTTCACCTTCGGGATTTCTTTCTCCCTCGGAAGGAATAATGATCACAATAGGATCATTGTCGTCATCGGGCGGTCGGAATCCATCGCACCCCCCAGCCCACGCAGGCCAGGAAGCAATGGTTACGATCGCTGCGGTCGCGATTGCACCAATGGTTAAGCCAGTCTCAACGGCGTCCTTTCGGACTTCTTCTACCGTCTTACATCCCGTTATTACAACGGTGGCGACAAGAACGAGAGCGACTATCGTCGCAGTTCCCTTCTTCATAACAAAATCCTTTCTTTCTAGCCTGAGCTAGATGTTTGCCCCTACTTAATTAGGGATTTCCTTCTTGATTTTTCCGCCTTAACAAAGAACGGACCCACTTACATTACTACTACATCTTGGCAACTTTGTAAATAAAAAAGTCCCAACGACACTAAAAGTGAGTCAGGGCTTATGAAAAGACAGGGAAAATTAAGGTTAAGGTTGAGGATCAACAACTGTAACCGCTCGGGCTCGACTTACAGTCTCACTCGTGACAATGTCACGAGCTTGATAAGTCACGAGTCCAGTACCAACTATGTTGGCAGCAAAGTTGTGCCCCACCACCGCAGGAGGTGTGACGGTCAAGCGATAAGCATCGCCGGATGGCGATACCAACGTTACCTCAACCTCGTTCGGACCTGTAACCGAACATTGGGCAAAAATGGATCCGCCCCAGGTAACAGTAGCGCCGTCGAGAGGCAAAATTACCGTTAATGAAAGTGGTTCACCTTCGCCTTCGACTGGTTCACCTTCGCCTTCGACTGGTTCACCTTCGCCTTCGACTGGTTCACCTTCGCCTTCGACTGGTTCACCTTCGCCTTCGACTGGTTCACCTT
>Ga0265297_10006311_pt1 | contig 17344 bp, 14 predicted proteins | sample Munlanlwell13791_FD_192502 | JGI IMG/M metagenome (GOLD analysis project Ga0265297, IMG submission 192502) | Leachate microbial communities from a municipal landfill in Southern Ontario, Canada - Leachate well 137-91 | ecosystem: Engineered > Solid waste > Landfill > Unclassified | place...
TAAAAAAATATAACGAGATAAATAAAACTAACAGCCACTATCAACGGAATATCATATTTTAAAGGAGAATCTTTGTGAACCACTTTTTTATTTCTTATGAGTCGAAATCCACTCAACGCTAAAATTATATCCCTGCTAATCCCAAATCTTTCTAATTTGTTTTTATTGTCAGATAATAAACTTAACTTTTTGCCAATACTGTTTTTCCCTTCTTTTTTTAAATCATCATCTAAGTTGAGAATTGAATCCAGCAAATTATTTACATTAATAATCATCCCGTTTCTATCTCTCGATTGATAACAACTTTCTACCGATTCTAAGGACGAGGACATATTTTTAGTTTCATCGTTTAAGGATAATTCTTTCGTAAGCCAAATTGGAACGATTCTCTCCTCTTCCACTATTTTATCTAGGTTAGACTGGGCACACCGAAAAGCTATTTTTGTGTAACTAAAATTAAAAATCCCAGATAGTTTATAAATTTTATTATTCCAACCAACGGCAACAAATGGGCCAATTCTTTTTTCTAAGCCATCCTCTGTATCCTCTGTTGAAAATTTAAAAAAATTTAAAAAATTATCTATAATTACATAGCTCACTCCAATCTCAGAAAAAAAAGATGAACATTCAGCAATCCAATCAAAAATTTCTGATTCTTCAAACCTCTTATCTTCGATTTTAACCCCTACTATTTTTCGTATTCCTCTAACGAATGCCCCGGAATTAAATATCGGCTTGTTATTAATAAAATTTTCTAATTCATTTAATTTACTGTTAAATTGTTTTATTTGAACTTTATTCATAATGACTTTTAATCGCTTTTAATACTTTGTAGGACAGAACCTTGTCCGAGATATTCAATTTTCCTTTCTTTAAAATTTAAAATCTTATACTTAAATTCATAACTATTTTTAGATAAGTCATCGCATTTGATGGTAAAAACAGAATTTTCAAACATTTCCCAGCTTTCAATTTTTTTGCCTCCTTTTTGAATAATTTTAATTGAATGTTCATCTGCTAATGGGGCAAAAAACTGAGTTTCATAATCTAAAATATCAAATACATCGCTCTCTACCATTACATTAAAAGCGGTTCCTTTGCCAGTGTTTCTAACCCGAAGAAAATAATTAGAGTCCTCTGTCTCTGATTGTACTCTAATTAAAAAATTCCTGAATTTATATATTAAATTTTGCAATTCCCCATATGGAACTCCGCCGTCAGCAACACTTCTAATAAATAGCAACATTATTGGCATTTGTTCTAATTCAGTCTGTCTTGCTATCTGTTTTCTGGTTTGCTCAGTTTCATTTGTATATTTACTTAGATACCATAATGTAACAGCGAGCACTATACAGTTCAGTATGCCTAAATAAAAACCATATTCTTTCCAAAAGGGAGAATTTAGATGGCTGTTAATAGATTGTAATAAACTTAATAATTGCTCTATCATATTATTTAAATTACCTTTAAATCGTAATACTTTTAATGCTTTTTGTCTATTTAAAAGAAAAATGGTAGTTTTCTGTCTTTTTTAATTTATAAACAATATGTCGACTTTGGAGTATATTGAAAAAACAAAGCATATTATCAAATTTGTGATATAATATAATAAGTCAAAGGGAAACTAAAATTAAACTAATATGGAAATACAATTTTTACAAAAAGTGGTTACTCCTGGCGGTGTTCGATTATCATATAATATAGACAATAAAAAAATATATTTAGAAATCTCCGGGACAGCAATGAGCAGTTATGAGGTTTATGACTTATCAGATAAAGAGCTGGGAATGATTTTTATCCCGATTATGACGGATATTTATGATGATTTAAAAGAACAAGGGGCTGAATTAGAAAAAATTATTATAGATAGCGAAGGAGCCAAAAAAGAAGGAAAAATTGTTTATACTAAAGAAGCTATTGAAGAAGTATTACAGAGAAGGACGAGGAGATTAGTAAATGGTGAATATTGGGAAATAATAAAAAGTGATACAGGAGAAGGAAAGCCCTATAAGCTTTACAATACTCATCAGAATATTTATGAAATAAGCGGAACTTATAATCCCGATTTTATTGATTCTTTTACTGATAAGCAGAGTGCTCTTGATTTTCTTTGGAAACAATAATAAACCTTGGCATTGTCAATTAATTAGTTAATAAAATATATGAGCGAAGAACTAACAAACAAAGAAGTAGGAGAAAAATTAAAAAAAATTAATAAAATTTTGAAAGAAGATAATCTCCCAGAAGACTTAAAAGATGCTCTTAAAGAAACAGAGATAGCGTTAGCTGTGTTGTCAATGAATTGTTGGCTTCCTAAAGATTTAGGAAGAAAAATAATTATGTTAGTAATACTAATTATTGGAATATCCGGAGCAATGGCTGGAAATACAAGATGGTTGTTAATTTTGTTAATTCTCCCATTTTTTTCTCCCAAAATAATAATGAAACTTGCCATAATCGCTGGACGATTAAAGGGTAATAAATAATTTATTAAATTTTGAAAAAATGAACACTTTACAAATAATATCTATTTCTTATAACTCTAATTACAGGAACTAATTTTTTTATATGCAGGGTTCAATTAAGAAGATAGAAAAAATAAAAAACCTTGGTATTCTTTCAGATGCATTATTAAGTGAAGTAAATGAGTTGCTAAGATTTAATGTGTTTTATGGTTGGAATGGATGTGGCAAAACAACGCTTTCTAAGTTATTTTGCTCACTTCAGGTTGGCAAGAACCTGCCAGGGCATTTAAGTGATTGTGAATATAAGTTGTGCCTAGAATCAGGTGAGGAGATAACAGAAAAAACAGGTAAGTTAGAAAATGTAAAAGTTTTTAATGAGGATTTTATAAATGACAATATTGACTGGAATAATAAAGTTAAGAGTATATTGTTGATATCTCAGGAGAGTATAGTAGAGATTGAAGATTTAAAAAAGGAAAGAATTGAACACGATAAGGCTAAAGCCTACGCTGTTGAAACAAGAAAAATACTAGATGACTCATTGTCTGGACTGGAAAGGATTTTGTCACTTCAAGCTAAGGCAATTAAACTTGGTTTTCAAGTAATTAAAACGAGTGATACTTATTACTTTAACTACGACAAAACAAAGTTGGTAAATTTTATCTCTAGCAATGAAGATGAGATTAAGGATTCGAGCAATATCTTATCAGACGAGGAAAAGCTAAACTTGTATGAATTAATAAAGCCTAACGACAGAACGTTTGTAAATTTTACTGCTAATATCTTGGATTTTAACGCTTTTAATGAGGCGGAAAGTAAAATATCCACACTGTTAAAAGCGAATATTACGAATGGTGTTATTGAAAGACTAAAAAATCACACAGATATTTCGAAGTGGATTGAAGAGGGCTTGAAGATTCATACTGAATATGGTGAAAACAAATGCGAATTCTGTGGTAATGATATTGACATAAGAAGATTAAATGAATTGAGAGGCCACTTTAGCGATGAGTTATCAGGCTTAAGAAAGAAATTAGAACTAGCAAAAAGTTGGTTGCAGGAAAAGCTAGTAGTCAAAAACATTAGCCTAGAGTCAACCATATTTTATCAAGACTTGCAAAAAGATTTTGATTTAATTTTATTGGGATTAAGTGATGAGCTGATTGTTATAAACAGTGCTGTAAAAGATTGGATTGAATGTCTTGAGGAAAAGATAGCAAATCCTTCTGTGGAGGTTGAAATTAAAAATAACATTATTAACGCAACTGTTAACAGTTACAATTTAAAATTAAATGACTTGGTGAACTTAGTTAAGACTCATAACGACAGGGTTAGTAACTTTGATTTAGAATTAAAAAATAACCAAAAGAAATTGGAGCTACATTATGCTGCTGAATTTGAGAAAAAATACGAATATTTTAAATTAGTTAATGGAATTAAAGAGTTGAGATTAAACGTTCAAACTGGAATAGAAACGCTTGAAGAAGGTAAAAATAAAATACTCGAAATTGAGGGCAAACTTTCGAACGAAACACTTGGAGCAGAACAGTTTAATAAGACTTTGGCAAAATTTATAGGTCACAATGATATTGGGTTACAATTTAGCGATGAGTTGAAGGGGTATCAAATAATACGAAATCACAATCGTAAACCAGCCAAGAACCTGAGCGAAGGGGAGAAGACGGCAATTGCATTTGTATATTTTATAACTAAACTTAAGGAGAAAGAAGATTTGAGTAATGAAATTATTGTTTTGGATGACCCTATATCAAGCTTTGATTCAAACAACCTATTTAGTGCATACTCATTTATAAAATCCGAATTAGAAACTAGTGGGCAGTTAATTATTTTAACTCACAATTTTACTTTTTTTCGGTTAATAAGAGATTGGCTAGTTGGTAAGAATAAAAAAGACAAACCCAAAAAATCAGAATTTTTTCAATTGGACATTATATCCAATAATCCACGTAAAGCGATTATCAAAAATATTGATTCAACCTTGATTGATTATAATTCAGAGTATCATTATGTTTTCTCAAAACTGTACAACCTCAAGGATGAAGCAAATTTGAGCTTAGAGAAGTCTTTTCAGGCTGCAAATTTAAGTAGGAAATTATTAGAATCATTTTTGAGTTTTAAATATCCAGCGAAGAGGAGTGATTTTAGGCTACTGTTTGACGAATCAATAAAAAAGTTTAACTTGCCAGAAACCGAAGCCAGTCAGATAAATGAAAAAATTTATAAATTCATTAACAAGTATTCACATCTTCAAAGTATAGATTTTAGTGATGATTCTGAAAATAATCAACTCGGTGAGACTGATAATGTCATAGGTTGGGTCTTAGAGATTATAGAAAAGAATGACAAGGGGCATTATGATGAGATGGTTGAAATAGTAGCTCGTTAGCTTCTCTACATCTCATAATCCTAATTACAGACAATAAAATTTTTATATAAGTTATTCATAATCAATGTAAAAAGGGCAACTTCTTGCCCTTTTCGCTTTATAGTCGATATCTATCGACTTTCCTAAAAACCCTATTTCTTATTAAGTATTAAAGATAAATCGCTCCTTGTGGCTTCCGCTCCGCTATAAGACATCCGCCCGCGATAAAGAGAATTATTCAGGATATACTTAACTGTTCCCGCATACCACTGAGCCCCACCTTTGGGAGTTTTAATGTTATTGCTATTTAAAGTTTTACAAATCTCGCTCAAACTATAACGCTTATAGCGTTTTAAATAATAAATTTGTCGGACAACTTTTACTTCGTCTTGATTAAGAATTAACTCTTTATCAATAACCTCATAACCTAAAGCAACCCCTCCTCCTGGAAATCCGCCTTTTCTTAATTTGTTAAGTCTTCCACTTTTTAGCCTCATCGCTATTAGCCCTTTTTCATACTGGCTGATAGCCCCAATCATTTGTCTCATTAAAACTCTAGTTATATCTTTGCTATCCAAATCAGGCTCTTTAATAGATATAATCTTTTTACCTCGTTTTTCCTGAATATCATAAATAAGATTTTCTTGAATGCGGACATCACGAGCCAACCTATCTAATTTAAAAATAATTATTCCCTCAATGTCTTTGGCATTTGTTTCTAAGCTATCAAGTAGCTCGGCTAAAGCTGGTCTATCTTCCAGCCCTCCCGAAACCCCATCATCTTCAAACATCCTGACAATATTAATATTATTCTTTTTGGCATATTCTTGAATCGCTATTTCCTGAATCAAAATAGTTTTTTCCTCCCTTTGATTGCCCGTAGAAACACGAAGATAGGCGTAGTAATTTGATTTGTTAGTCATATTATTGTAGACAAAAAAGTATGTCTCATTTGTTAATTAATATCTAAAACCGCTTTCGGCATTATTTTACTAATTGACTGGGGAGTAAAATACAAATCTCTTTCTATTTTTAATCCAAAGGACAAAGTAATCTCCTCCAGCTCTTTCAAACTAAACGAACCCCATTCATCGCAAGCATCGCCAAAAATAGATACATAACCGAAGAAGATTTTAGTTTTCGGGTCATACTCGGTCGACAGCCAAGTGGCCTGGCCACAAGGGTTAAAGAATTTACAAACCACTATCGGGTCTCTAACATTCTCCTGATTACCAACTTTTTTAAATTGTTCCTCTAGCTCTTTTGTCATTAGCTTCATAGATTTTCCGCCTAAACAAAAACAGACCCCTGTTATTCAGAAGTCTGTTTTTACAGGCTTAATTAAATTAATTAAATATCTTAATTCGCCCAATCTAAGATAGAGTAAATAATGGTAATAATAAGACATATTGTAAATATTTTGTTTTCTAACTTCTTCATATTTGGCTAATATTACTAATATTATATAGAATCCATAAGTAAAAGTCAAGCAAATTTAGCTAATATTAGCAACTATAAGTTATATAATTACGCGATATACGCCCCGCAGAGAAGACGATTTCCCTAAGATAGCTAATTCCACTTTGCCGACCTTAAAACGCTATTTCGCCCCATTGTCTCACTGTAGAACAAGCGTTAAAAGATGAGCAATGATTAGAATATTAACACGAAAAGCATTGCCTAATAAAAAACGAACGGAACACTAAAAGATAAATAAAAGGCTTATAAACTGGCAGAGTTAAAAAAATAACAATCTCTCTTAATTTTATCTGATATTAGGCTAAATCTGATAATTGATATCTACTAAATAGTTCAATAACAACCAACAAAAAAGCCAAGCACCTATTAATTAATGCTGGCTTTTAGATAAAGTCGATAGTAATCGTCCTCCCCCACCCCCCTATAAAAATCTCGACTGCCACTCTTAAAAAATTACAATGGCGTTGTTGCTACGCGGGCGGGTGAAAAAGTTTTTTTCGTCAGTTTTTGAGAAATAATAAAAAGATAGAGATATCACTTTATAACTCTAACCCATTTTGTTTTAAAAAATTTTGGATAAGCTTATCAGATATATTTTCGTATCCAAAATGCCAATATATCTCTTGAAGTAAAGACATATAATATTCTTTCAATTGTTTAGGATCTTTAAGCACATTCGTATCAGTTGATATTTCCCACCTATAATTAGAAATAAAGCTCTCATTATCATCATCTTCAGAAAGAATTTCTCTTACAAAAACATTTTTAGCATTATTAATAGAAATAAAACCACTAAGGGAACCATGGTAATGAAAATAGCTATAAAAAATATCAGCGAATTTTAGAATTTTTAATAATCGTCCAGCTATAAACGAAATAAAAATAATCCGTGCACCCCTTTCGTCATAATTTACATTGTTAAAATGATTTGAAATTAGTCCCTGCCCGTAAACTTGCTGACAATCTACTCTGCCCTTACCTCCATGTTTAAAATACAATAACCCCTCTGGAATAGCATTCATATCAGAATTAGGAAAATCAAAGCTTTCATTTACCGACCTAATATTCTTAAAATTATCTTTAATTGTTTTTGGGTTGGTTAGGGACTTTTTGGGAAAATATGGTTGAATGCATATTCTGCATATAGAGTCATCGTTAATAACGGACTTACTGAAAAAAGCTGGGATTTCTTTCCCATGGTTTGTTAATCTATCTATTTCCCTAAGACGATCTCTTTCCTCTCGATCTAAAATATTAACAAAGATATCTTCTGCTTTTTTAATATATAAATTTCTAATTTTTTCTGCTTTCTCTTTATTAGTAAACAGCAATGCCAGTCTATCGGGAGAAGCTATATCTATTGGTGTGCTTACATTGCCAGTTCGAACCCAAATATTAGAATCATTTTGAACATAATAAGGCGTATTATCCCCCTCCTGTATCCTGACCAACACAAAAACTTTTCCATTTTTTTCATCAGTAATATGAACTTCGTAATTAGGGATTGGTTCTACATTAGCCGCCTCCTGATAAATTTTTTCAATTCGTTTAGCATCCTTATCCACTCCCGTCCATAATATAGGAATTCCAGTTTTTTTATCTTCTTCCACGCCAATAATTATAAGCCCACCCCTAGTATTTGAGAAAGCGGCAAAGTGTTTTGATAAACTCTTGGCTGGAAAATCCATTTTATAATCAATCTGGACACCCTCAGAAATTCCCTGCTGACAAAAAACTTCTATATCATCAAAATTAAACTGATTAATGTGTTTATTTAATATATCCATAAATATTAAGATTATACTATTTTATCCATTAAGTATACCAAAAACCGCGAATAAAGTCCTTATCCGCAGTGTGAGACATCGCCATATTAATACTAATTTAATTATAAACATCGACCTTCCCATCCCCATTGTTATCGTAAAAACAGGACGGATTATATCTAAACCAACAATATTGGCGTTCCTCACCGTTGCCATAATTTGAAGTATTAATATCATTTGGATTTCCGCGTTCTTCTACCACCATCCAAATATCCATTCCAATCCATACTTTTTTGTCAGCCACATTTTCGCAATCTTCCTTTCCCCATTCAGGGTGCTCTTTACATATCTGCCCAGCTTTTGTTTTTTCCCATTTAGCTAACTCTTCGGTCTCTATTTCTTCTTCGGCTTTTATTAAAGCTTCCGCCTCCTTTTTCTCTTTCTCTGTTTTAGCTATTTCTTCAGGTGTAAAAATACGAGTAATTGTTAATGATTTACTTATCGTTTTATCCTCATTAGAAACTACAATATTAAATATATTAGTTTCGTTCGGTAATTCTGCCGTGTAAGTAAAAGCACCTTTATTTTGTTCAGCTACATCTCCGTTTATTTCTATTATTGATTTTTGCGGCCTTACCTCGCCTTTAATAGTTATGGTTTTAGCTTGAATTGATTTATCGTTTTGCGGGTCTAAAGAAATAATTTCAGGTTGTTTAGCGAATAATACCATTTGCCCTGGCATTAAAATATTAAACAGAAAAATAAAAAGAAGACAGGACAAGAAAATAATTAATACTTGTTTCGATGAAAAGTATTCCATATAATTGTTAACAATTTAAAATATAAACCATAGTATAGGCCATATAATCATAAACAAGATACTAGTTGCTAAAGTGTGTTCTCCTAATTTTTTATCGATTTGATTGTCTTTAGTGAGATAAACCACACCCAAAATTATTCCAACTATCGGCAAGAGTATGGCGATGATGGTAAATGTTCCATAGCTACTGTGTTGGCTTACTTTCGCAATTTGTCCATCATTTGATTCTTTTTCTAAATTACTGCCACAGTGTTTACATTTTACTGCTTCTATTTTTATTTCCTCAGCACAATAAGGACAAATTTTTGTTTCTTTTTTATTATCAATCATATTTTTAAAATTATCTGTTTCAGAGGAACACAAAAGGTCCCTCAACACAGCAACAACCCCTTTCGAAGTCGTCCTATATCCTTTCGGATATAGACCTACGCAAATAGTGCTGGTCAAGAGACCATCTCTATTGCGTAGGATTTGAAACCATGCCCGTTCGGGTTTAGGTTATTTGTATTTGCTTAAATTATATTTAAATTACTAATAAAAATCAATCATCATCGAAATTTAGTAAGAATTATCTCTTTATAGTTTATACTGATTTATAATCCTGAATTAATTTAATATCACTATCTAAGTGTATCTCGTAAAGAGATAAAACAATTTTATTTATTTTATATGTGATATCTTTAATATCACTATCTATAAGCTTTAATTTATTAACCTCTTTTTCAACTAAATTAATTATCTGTAGTCTGTCTTCTGTGTTCGTTATAATCTCCCTTAAGGATTTATTTAATTTTTCAAAATCAAGTTCCAAATAGTTAAAATTGTTCTTTAACCTGCTTAAGCCAGCCTCAACAGTTAATATTGTTTTTATTTTATGTATTTGATTTAATAATTTTTTATTTTGGTCTATTAAGTCAAAATATAAAAATTTAAAATCTTTTTTCATTTCATCATTTAAATTTAATATTTTTATTGGTATTTTTTTAACTAGAGAAGGAGAAAAATTTATACCTCCGCCCATTCCAGAGGTTGAATATTTATTTTTAAGATAAAAAGTCATCAAACTTGAATTAAGAATGCAAATCAAACTAAACAAATCCAGGGGGTCGTTGACATCCTTTATTACAGTTGTTGATTTACCCGCTACATATTCATTATCAAAGTCTAAAATACATTCAAAATGCCTAATACCAGAAACAATTATTTTAGGACAATTAAATCTATCAAACCTTTTACTAAAGTGCTCTTTAAAATCTGTTTTTAATATTACTGGATACAGATATTTATTTTTTAAATATGTGGTCTCTTGTATGCCCCAAGCAGAATAGTATTTATCAATAGTTCCAGTATTTACCAATTTCAAATAATTTTTATCTTCTGATGTATCTATATCCTTGATTAAATCTATGAGCTCATAAGCTTCAGACGTAGTAAATGCACCAGATATATCTGAATATTTTTCTAAAGGCTCTGTATTTAACTCAATTTTTTTAATCAAATCAAGATTATCAGCGAATATAGACCCCCAATTATTTAAATCTAATTCTTTTTTGTTAATTATATTTGAAGTATAATTAGAGCTGTTAATAAAACTCGATACTTCAATATCTGATTCGTTCGAGTTTTTAATTACAAAAATGGAAGAAGTTATATTAGCATCGTCAAAAACTTTTAATTTAGACAAGTCGGATAATAAGACAATATTAGGATAAATTAGATTTCTCAAAGATAACCCATAATCCATTGAAAGCCATTTATTTGGAACAATCATCGAAGCAAAGCCACCCGTCTTTATTAAATTTTTTGCTTTTTCTATAAAAGGTATATATAAATCCCAATTACCGCTAGCGGTTAAAAAATTATTCGCTATTAACTTTCTTTCGACGGGGTTATTTTTAACCATCGTCTCAGAATCTATATAGGGTGGGTTACCAATCACTACATCAAAACCACCATTCTGCATAATTTCTGAAAACTCATTATTCCAATTAAAAGCCCTTTTGCCAGCGACATTCTGGTCATCAATTAAGCTATTGCCACACTTTATATTCTCTTTTAGAGTGATAAGTTTTTTACCTTTTTTTGCTGATTTAAACCACAAAGACAATTTACTAATCTCTACACTTTCTGGATTTAGGTCTACACCATAAATGTTATTTTCCAATATTGGCCTTATATATTCCTCGTCGGAAATTAGTAAATTATTATTTGACGTTCCCTCTGCTTCTGAAATTATTCTAAAAACTCTTTTGTGCTCCGCTAAGAGATAATCATAAACGCGAACCAAGAACGCTCCCGAACCACAAGCTGGGTCAAGAATTTTAATTATCTTTAAAAAATTGGAATATTCAATATATGCTTTAATAATCTTTTTATTATACCCAACATCTTTTAGCCTCCTATCATCAAGATTATATTTATTTAAAATTTCAAATTCCTTTTCCTCTAAGTATCTCCCTAATGAATTTTTTACAATGTAATCCACTATATATTCTGGGGTGTAAAAAATACCTTCTTTTTTTCGTTTAGATTGTTGTTTATTTTGCTCTTCATTATTACCAGCAGAAAAAGATTTTAATCTTTCCAAGTCAGTAATAGACTGCTCAAAAATATGACCAAGAATATTTACTGACAAGTCCTCTGAGAAATCAAATCTTGATAATCTAACAAATTTTTTACATATTTCATCACTAATTATCAGATTATTTAAATCATTGTCTGGTTTAAAAAGTTCACCATTATATCCATCAGCTATTTCCATTTTAACACTGCCCGAATCAACCGCTTTAAAAAAATCTTTCATTACTGACCAAATGGATAAACCCACTCTATCTCCATATTCAACCACCTCAGCAAGTTTATTCTCAGGCAATAAACCAGCATCTTCGAAAAAGCATATAAATACGATTCGGTCTATGGTTTTTTGGGCTTTTTCTACAATAAGGTTATAGAATTCAGAACGCTTAATGTTATTGTTTTTGACAATATCCTTAATTAAGTCTTCTCTTAGAGTTTTATATTCCTTATAAAATTTATTAGTAATCTCCTCTTGTTTAATCCTAATCGCGGAAAGAAGCTTTTCTGTTAATGTTTGCCCTGATTTAGAAATAAAGTTTTGAGCAGATAATAGATAATAAAATTTTCTAAAATTAAAATAATCATCTTCAGGGTCAACTAATTCTTGTAGAGTAAATTGTTCATAGTCCAATTGATTATCCCTAAATAATCTTATTTCAATAAAGTTTGTGGCAATAACAAAACCACAATCTTTGTATTGGGGCTTATATTTAAACGCTTGTTGAATTGGAGTTAGACTTCCTTGTCTATATTGAGATTTGTCGAGAGAAGTGTTCGCGTCCTTAATCTCTACTACACAGATAATTCTTTTATCTTCTTTATCAAAATATCCCAGTGTAGCATCTGGAATCTGCCCGCCTCCTGTTTCTACATTTGCCTTAGGTTGCAAAGTAAATACTTCTCTAGGAAAAGTTTCATAACCCAAAACTTTTACAAATATATCTTGATTGAAAGACTGCTCACATTGGGTCTCCGTTTTCTTTTGCAGTTCTCCATTTTTATAAGAATTTAACCAAGACTGTAAAACAGAAATTTTTTCTTCAAAGTTCGAAATTTCAAATTTTCCTAAATTTTCTTTTATTATTTTATTTTTAAACAGTCCGGCCATATTATTTTTTTAACAATTTTAATATTTCCTCTATCCTAAATCTTCTATCCCTTCTTTTGCCAAACCTGATACACTTAACCGTCCCTGCCTTTTCCCAATTTCTAAGAGTATTGGCGTGGCAATTCAACATCTCGCACGCCTGGCTTAAAGTTAATATTTCTGATAATTTACCATTTTCCATAAAATTGACCACTCACTTAATATAAGTTAATATTAGTATATAATAACTGCTCGATTAGAGCAAGAATGACTTAAATATGAATAATAATTTGTCTGATAATATTTTAGATGTTATTGAAATTATTTTAGAGGAAAAAGAGTTGGTCGAAGATAATGATTTGCTTACTATCTCCAGAGATAGATTTAGTATCTCCCGTGACTTACTTTCTAAAATATTAGGTAAATTACAAAAGGACGGAATTCTAGAGCTACCAGATATGGCAAAAAGGCTATTAAATGAATCGGCCAAAAATCCTGATATAGATTTTGATTTAAACTACCGCAATTATGTCACTGATTTTGTTTTAATAAAACCTGATTATAAAAAGGTTATCGGGTATAAACAATCTATCTTAAAAACATCAAAAAAAGAAGGCTCTATTAATCGTATTCCCAAAATTGATGATTTAAAATGGGATGAAATAACAATTAAATTTATTGATGGCCATAACGTCAAAATAAAAGTTAGGGGGAATCTTTATAACAAAGATTATAAAGACATGGGTTTTGATGACAGTAAAAATAAAAAACCTGATAAGCAATGGGCATTATTAAAAATTTTATCTGAAAATAGAGGTTCAATAGCATGGGGTGATTCAGATGCGACTAAAAAAATAAAAAAAACAAAACAACTGCTTTCAGACGGACTTAAAAACTATTTTGAAAAAAGCGATGATCCTTTCCGTAAATATAAGAAAGGCTCTGGATTTGGATATGAAATAAAAATTGAGCTACTTTCAAACTCAGAGGGACTTTTAGGGAAAACACCAAAGAAGAATAATAACCAAGACGATAGAGATGATTTAGGGATTGAAGAATATCTAAATGATGTAGCTCCAAGTGTCTATGAATAACCCTAATATTATTAAATAGTGAATTCACCAATAAACTAATAAGTCCAATCTCTCTAATATTAGAGAGATTTTTTTATTATTGGTGATTTTTCGCCATATATAGTATAGGCCAAAAACGCGGTAGCCATACGAATAAATTTTTTCTTGATTTCTTTTAGTGGTTTGTTTCCTTCTTTTTTAAAAAACATCCCGCCCCAAAGAACATAAGACTAATATAAATATTTATTCGGCGGCAGGAGCGAAAGGCCTCCTTATTGCCATATATGATTTCATACAGTCCCGAAGAAAAACTAGAAATTTGTAAACGCATTGGTGTGACCAAGGAGATTTATAATATTCTTCGTAATCAGAAGAGAAAACAAAAAATTTCAATGGCTAAAATAATTTGTAATGCAATAGCGGAAAAATATGAATAATAAAAAAATCTGTCCCATTTGTAAAAAGAATAGGATTTATAAAAATTACTGGTCTTGTAAGCCTTGTTCGGATAAATTAAGTCCAAAAGAATATGGTGATTTCCTTATTGAATATTTTAACAACAAAGACAAATAAGATAATAGTTTATGCTCAGCCCTCCACTTATAAAAGAATTACAGGAAATTTTACGGACCGAAAACGGGCTTGATTTGTGTTTTGATGTAGCTTCTAAGATAGCCAGAGAATTATCTGATTATTTTGATTTACTAGCCGAGATAGACTATGAGAATACTAAGAAATCTAATAATTTAATTAATCAGGTCGAGAATTCTAGCGATTCCGCTATAATAAAGCAGACGGAAGAGTCTAATACTTTACCTAAGCAAAATTTATGGACAACAAAAAAGAAACTAGCGTAATCCTTGCTCGAGTAAGCACAAAAGAACAAGAGGAAACAGGATACTCATTAGAGGCTCAAGAAAAGCTCCTCACGGGATACGCCGAAAGAAGTAATTTTAATGTCGATAAAGTATTCTCAATTTCAGAGAGTGCTAGCGGACGCTATCAGCGAAAAATATTTTACGAAATGCTTAAATATCTAAAAGACAAACATATTCAGCACTTGTTAGTAGAAAAGGTTGACCGCCTGACAAGAAATTTAAAGGATGCCGTTATTATTAATAACTGGATTGAAGAAAACGAAGATAGAAAACTTCATTTCGTAAAACAAAATTTAATCATTCATAAATACGCGAAATCCGATGAAAAATTTCGTTGGGATATTGAAATTGTCTTGGCAAAAAAATATACCACCAATCTTTCCGAAGAAGTTAAAAAGGGACAGAAAGAAAAAATCGCTCAAGGCTGGCTTCCGACTAAACCGCCATTAGGCTATAAAACCATCGGTGAAAAAGGACATAAAATCCACGTAATAGATGACGACAAAGCCCCATTAGTATCAAAGATGTTTAAGCTATACGCCACTGGGACAATTTCTTTATCTAGACTCGCCGATAAAATGTATAATTTGGGTCTACGGAAAAGTAGTGGTAAAAAAGTTGGAATGGGCGAAATTCATATATTACTACAGAATCCATTCTACTTTGGAATGATATGTTGGAATGATGAAATATACCCTGGCAAGCAAGAACCATTAATTAATAAAGAAATATTTGATAAAGTGCAGGATATCAGAATAAGAAAAGAAGCTCCTAAATATAGCTCCCTTAAAAAGAACTTGCTTTATCGAGGAATTTTTAGATGCTTAACGTGCAAAGGAGTCATCACCTGGGAAAAACAAATTAAACTGAAAAAATTTCATATTTACGGACATTGCAACCATTACCAAAAATGCAAAAAAAGAACTTATGTAAAAGAAGATGATATAAGCCAACAAATAAACGGTTTGTTTACCAACCTTGAAGTTAAAAATCAACGCCTAGCGGATTGGATTCAAAAATCTCTAAAAGAAAACCACAAGGAAGAAATAGAATATCGCACTAACTCTAGAAATGAATTAAACAATCGCTTAAAAAATATTGACCAGCATATAAGTATGCTCTATGACGACAGATTGGACAAAAGGATTGCTACCGATTTTTACGACATTAAATTTGAGCAATATAAACAAGAGAAAAAGAATATAATGGAAAGCTTGGGAAAACTATCTAATGAAGCCCTCCGCTATTATGAGGTCGGAATTAATATTTACGAGCTTTCACAAAACGCTCAAAAACTCTATGAGCAGGCAGATATTGATAAAAAGAGACGATTATTAAAGCTTGTTTTTGATGAGCTTTTCCTAGATGAAAGTAAAGTAATTCATAAGTATTCCAAGCCTTTTGAAATATTATCGCAAGCAACTAGTATTACAAACCGTTCTAAAATGGCGAAAAATGAGAAAATTGATTTTCAAATTTTAGAACACTCTGATTTCCGCTTAGATTTAAAGAAAAACAGGGATACAAACCCTGTTCATCTTGCCAAGCTCCCGGGGTCGGATTCGAATGGATAAACGAGATAATGAATATATCTTCGAAGATTACGAAATTTTAGCTATTAATAGATATGTTTTAGCTCTCGCCAAAGTCGCCAGGAGAATCCAGAAATTACCAGGTTTTACCACTTTTCGGTCACTATAGCGTCACAGGTTTTGTTTCGCTGGCAATATAGAAGGAGGTGGTAATTCATTCTGTAATTATTTTATAATACTCTGTATAAAACTTTCTTTTGGCGTCCCTAAAACTGAACTAGTAAAAGAGCTGGTGGTCGATTTTATTAACAATCCTGCACTAATTAAGGAAAGTCCTAAAAAAATTAAACCCCAAAAAATCATGCCAAGACCAAATCCAAAACCAAATCTAACTCCATCTCCAACTTTTAATTTAATATCATACACACCAATTATAGGAGAGGTGTCTTTATTTTCTTCTTTTTGAATCTCAATATCCATAAAAGTATTATTTTAATAATTTAACTAATTTTATTAATTATTAATCTAATCAAAATGCCCGTTAAATAAATAAATGCTTCAGTCTCTTCATGACCAAATTCTGTCCCGGCGTGTCTACTACTATATTCATTTGCAATTTGTTTATAATAAAAAATTATATTTTTATATTCTTTCGGTAGATTTAATTTTTCCACGATTGTGTCTGAGTTTTTGTCAAAATTTATTTTATTGTTTAATAATATTCGAGATAGGCTTTCTAGCGCAGAATAGGCATTTGTGATAGCGTCTTTCCTGGCACTTGGATTAGATATAGAATCGCTAAAGTGGGACAGAGATGTTGAAAAAATTTCTCTGGTTTTAGGGTATTTTTCTAACCAGCTTAAATTATCATTAATTAGAATCTCATCAAATTCTTTTGCCCCGGCAGGATAGAACATCCCGTCTTTCCATCTAATACCCAAATCAGCGGACGATTGGCTAAGAGCCTTTTCTATATTTGATGATATAAATTTTTTAATTTCCGCAATTTCACTTACATCATAAAGAGAAATTAAAACTTCTAACGTTTTTGTAAAATTATTGTTATTAATTTCTTCAAGGTCGGGGATCCATGCATCCCCGTAATTATTCGAGTTAACATCATCAATCCATTTTCTCCCATTAATTCCTAACTGATAACATATCTCTACAAAAATATCTTCATAGCCGTTACCGTAAACCCCTTTAATCTTATAAAAAATAGATTGATTTATTCTTTGAATAAATTTATTTTTTTCGTTATCAATATCTATTTTGAAACCA
>Ga0265297_10006312_pt1 | contig 17341 bp, 11 predicted proteins | sample Munlanlwell13791_FD_192502 | JGI IMG/M metagenome (GOLD analysis project Ga0265297, IMG submission 192502) | Leachate microbial communities from a municipal landfill in Southern Ontario, Canada - Leachate well 137-91 | ecosystem: Engineered > Solid waste > Landfill > Unclassified | place...
TCTGTCCGAAGTCCTTGATCAAATCGCACGCGGATTTGGCACGATCGACAGCACGTTCTACACACATCCCGAGATCCATCGTGTGATTGAGAATTACGATCACGGCGACGTGATCATACAAGTCGCGGTGCCCATTCCCAAAGCGATTATCGTCAAAGCGCAGACTGACCTGGCCGGTGCGGCCGAAGATCTGAAGGATGTGGTATTGCCCATTGAATGGCTCATGCTGCCGGCAGCCTTGCAGATCGTGATTCAGCTGATTCAGACCGGCAACGAGCCAAGCCTTTAATTATCTGAACATTATTGCTTACACCGCGTAATCTCGCTAGTCGAGGCGACGCGGTTCTTTTTTTTGCATAATGCTAATAACGCGAATAGACGCGAATGTTGCGAATGGCCATTCGCAACATTCGCATTCATTGGTAGATTAGCATCGGTTTTTGTACTTGACTGGCCTATCTAAAATTAGGTAAGATAATTCCAGTGCAAAACGTGTCTTGAATAAGGAGGGACACTGTTTTTTGTACGTTGAAAACCCAAGTTTATATTCGTCCAAAGTGAGGGCGGATGTTGGACACATAGATGAATGAGCGACAAACTCTGGAGATATAAGTGGAAGGAAAGGAAGAAGCCATGAATGCATTGGTATGTAGTAAACCAAAGGCTTTGCAGAGCTACTTTCGTACGCCTGCCTTGCCACCGGGTCAGATTAGAGAATTTTTGACCATGGCCCAGTCAGTCACCCCAAACATCATAAGTTTGGAAGGTGAGTGGCATTTCTATGTTGATGCCACCGAAGTCTTGTCGCAGGATGAGCTGGGTCGGTTGACGTGGTTGTTAGCCGAGACTTTTCAGCCCGAATTGTTTTCGTCCCAGCCCTTCTTAGCGGTTCGCGGTGACAGTGATTTTCTCGTGGAGATTGGCCCTCGCAAAGGGACGGTCACGGATTGGTCATCCAATATGGAAACGATTTGCCAAGCATGCGGCTTGGGCAAAGTCGAGCGAGTCGAAAGATTCCGTCGTTTGAGATTCAGGGTCAATCCACGCGGGTTTGCCGATAGTCATCGGCGGTTGATTGTCCCCAATCTCTTCGACCGGATGACGGAACAAGTGTATACTTCGGTTCTGACGACTTTCGATCCCGGTGTGGTGCCGGCGCCCGTTCAAACTATTCCGTTGCTCCGCGACGGAGTGGAAGCACTGCGGAAATTCGCCAGCGCCCACAATCTGAAATTCCTGCCGGAAATTGAGTCGTACATCATGAACCATTTCGTCAACGAATTGAAGCGTGATCCGACTAACGTTGAGTTGTTTGATTTCGGTCAACTCAATTCTCCGCACTGCCGGCATCACGAATTCAATGGTGAGTGGGAAATCAACGGCGTGACTCAGGAAAGGTCCCTTATGGATTGGATCAAGGGGACAGTGAAAACCTGCGGTATGGGAAATTTGGTTGTGGCCTTTACCGACAATGCCGCGATTACCGCGGCGCGTCCGGTCTGGGCACTAGTTCCCCAGGATCCTCGCGGGCCTTCGCCGTTTATCCTCGTTGAGGTTGAGCGGGGCGACTCCGAAAAGATTGAAACTCACAACCATCCGACCGGAATTGACCCGGAGAAGGGAGCGGCAACCGGTGTTGCCGTTGATCGCGACAACATGGGCAGCGGCCAAGGTGGCGTGCCAGAAGACCATACGGCCTGCTACTACGTCGCCCATCTGATGATTAAAGATTATCCGTTGCCGTGGGAGCAGGAGTACGTCCAGCACCCGCGGCGATTTGCGACCCCCAGGGTAATCTTGACGAAAGCTTCAGATGGCGCCTCGGCCAATGCTAACTGTCGCGGTATTCCCGTGATCTATGGTAGTACCACTTCGTTTGAGTTGGTATTAAACGAAGGTGAACCTGATGAGGAACACTTTGGGTACAAGAAGCCTGTCATGGTTGCTGGCTGCTCTGGTTGGGTTGACAAGCGGCATTTCAAGAAAAATGCACCGCAAGCTGGTTGGTTACTCGTGCAATCCGGCGGTAAAAGCCGGGCAATCGGAGTGGGTGGCGGTTCCGGTTCAAGTCATGATGCGGGTGCTGGAGATGAAGAATTGGATTGGAATTCGGTTCAACGCGACGAGCCAGCCATGGAAAGATCCAACATAGATCTTATTGCTGGTTGTGTTGCATTGGGCGACGACAATCCGATTGAAACCCTAACCGATCTGGGCGCAGGTGGTGACGGTGTTGCTGGCCCGGAGCTCGTCTTCCCGTCTGGCGCCAAGTTCTATCTGCGCCGGCTGCCTTGCGGCGACAAGACGATGACCGTGTTGGTTTACTTCAACAATGAAGGACAGGAACGGATGCTATACCTGATTCGCCGTGAGAAGTATCCGGTCTTCAAAGCTATCGCCGAACGCTATCGCTGCCCGGTGTATGTCGTTGGTGAAGTGACTGGCGATGGTCAGTTCACTCTCATTGATGAAGAGGCTCCGGCTGATGCCCCGCGCGAGCAGCAGTTCCCGATTGATTTGGCCATGAGTTTTATGCTGGCCGATCTGCCGCCCGTCAAGATTAAGTGCGAGGAAGTCAAGCGGCGGCTTCATCCGCCAGTAGTGCCAAAGGTTTCGGTTCGCGAACATTTAGACCGCGTCTTCCGGTGGATCAGGGTCGGTTCCGTTGAGTTTATCACCAATAAGGGTGATCGCACCGTTCGCAACCGATCCGCGTTGCAGCCGACAGTTGGTGGTCCTCAGTTGCCTTTGGCAGATCTCTCTGTTCGGGCCGATGGACCTTGGAACATTACCGGCATGACCAAGGCTTTAGGTGAACAACCAATTGTGATGCTGGTTGACGTGGAAAGAGGTGTGGAAATGTCGATTGCCGAAGCTCTTCTGCAGTCTTCATTCTCTCAACTGAAAGACTTACGTGAGATCAGCATGTCGGCGACCTGGCAGTGGCCGATGGGTCAGCCTGGCGAGAACGCTCGACTGTATCGCGGAGTCAAAGCCAGCAGCCTCTTTACCCAAAGGGTTCGTAGCCGCAAGGGCGTGGGTAAAGACTCGGTGAGTATGACCATGATGGCCAAAAACGCGGACGGTAGCCCCCATCCCATCAAGTCGCCGGGGACGGTGCAATACCAAACCTTCGCGACCTGCACGGATATCACCAAGACACTGACGCCCGACCTGAAGGCACCAGGCAAGAGTCACCTGATGTTTATTGATCTGGGTGAGAATCAGCAGCTTGGTGGTTCGGCTTTGCTGTACGTCTATAAGCAACTCGGCCATAAGCCGCCTCGGATCAAAGCGCGCGTGCTGGTTTCGGCAATGGAAGCAATGCAGAAACTGATTGCCAGCGATTTAGCTCTTTCGGCGCATGATCGTTCTGATGGCGGGCTGATCACCTGCCTGTGCGAAATGGCCTTTGCGGGCAATTGCGGACTGAACATTAATTTGAACCGTTCGCGTTTGCATGCGAAGAGTCGCGACCGCCTGCTCTTTAACCAGAACTGCGGAGTCGTGATCGAGTACCGGCCGAAAGATCTGGGCCAGATTCGCGGCATTATGCGGCGCTGCGGTTTGGCGAAACGTTGCCACGTTATTGGCCAGACCACTGACGGCGAACAGATCCGCGTCAAGTACGACGGCCAAGTGGTGCTGGACGAACTAATGCCGGATTTAAGGGCAATTTGGCGCGAAACGTCGTTTCAGATGGAGTACTTCCAGACGAACCGTGAATGCGTCGATGCCGAGCGGGTCAACACTTATCGGCGTAAGCCGATTAAGTATGTTGTGCCTTTCCGGATGCGTCCAACTGCCTTCAATTTGCTGGTCCGCAACCATAAGCCCGGCGCGGCCGTGTGCTCTGAAGTCGCCACCAATGGTGATCGTGATCTGGCCGAGTCGCTGTATCTGGCTGGATTTGAACCGACCGAGGTCCGAATGACCGACCTGGAACTACCAGAATTCACTCTTGATCCGTTCTGGCTCTTAGCTCTGCCCGGCGGTTTTACCTTCGGTGATACCGGCGATGCGGCCAAAGGCTGGGCCGGAGAGATTCTCTTCAATTCGGTCATCGCCCAAAAGGTGCTGAAATTCCGGCGATTGAAGTTCGGTGTCTGCAACGGTTGTCAGGCAATGCCACTACTGGGCATGGTTCCTTGGGAAGGTATCCCGATGGAGAAGCGCCCACGGTTGCTGCTGAACCAATCGGAGCGGTTTGAACACCGCTGGGTCAAAGTCGGCTTTCAGCCGAGTGATTCAGTCTTCCTTAAAGGATTCGAAGGAGCGGCTCTTGGTGCGCCGACTGGCCACGAGCAAGGTCGTTGGTTTTTCCCCGATCAGCAGGTCTTCCAGCGCGTAAAAGCTAAGGGCTTGGCTCCGATTCGCTATCTTGATGACGACGATCAAGTCACGGAGAAATATCCGTTTAATCCCAATGGTTCGCCTGAAGGGATTGGAGCGGTTATTTCTGAGGATGGATTGTCGTTGGCAACGATGGTGCATTTTGAGCGTGAGCCGATGGTTTGGAACTGGCTTTATGCTCCGGGCTGGGACAAAAAGAAAGTGTCGCCAGCTCTGCGCATGTTCCAGAACGCCAGAGAGTACTGCGACCAGTGCTGATGTTCCTTTGTTAAACACAACCCCGCGAGGCTTCTCCTCACCGAGAAGCCCGCGGTCTTTTTTTTGCATAACGCAAATGATACGAATCAATGCGAATAACGCGAATGGTAGATGCGAATGATGCTAGTAGAGGTAGTCTTGTCAAAAGCAGATAAACTAGATATAATAGGAAAGTTTAGAATATTGCGCGTGTAGCTCAGTGGTTAGAGCGCCGCCCTTATAAGGCGGATGTCGATGGTTCGACTCCATCCACGCGCACCATTGTCAAAAACAAAATCTTATATTAATATAGGTAGATATTACGGGCGTATAGCTCAGTTGGTTAGAGCGTTACGTTGACATCGTAAAGGTCCGTGGTTCGAGTCCACGTACGCCCACCACGTCGCTCGCGAGCGAAGTGGCCCACCAGGAAAAAATAACAAAATAAAAACCTGACGATTAGTCAGTTTTTTATTATCCTGATTAATTCTATTTTTGACCAAGCCTTGCCTTTATTTTATCAATCACTTCTTTTTCCGTTTCCAGCAGGTTTTTTTCGGTCAGACAGAAAGAAACGAGGTTTTTTGAGCCAGTCGGATTAAAGCTGCTGGTTAGATACAAAGCGTTATAATTTTTTGAAGCATTGACCAAAACGCAATTTTTGCCGCCAAATTGGTAAATTAAAACCACGATTTCAACACCCGGAATAAAAGAAATTAATTCTTCGATGACATCGGGCAAATCTTTAAGGTTAGCGCCGGCTTCAACAAAATCATGTTCGGTTAAAAGCGACCAAACTAATTTATTGCCATCCTCACTTTTCAAGCGGGCTAAAACCCGGCCCCATAAGTTAAGAGTGGCCAAACTCCGGGAGCGGTACAAATTTTTAATAATGGTATCGCGATCGGCTTCGGCGGCCAAAAGCAGGCTGGCGATTTCCAAAGTTTTGGGGGTGACGTTTGATGTTTTGAAACTTTTGGTTTTGGCAATCAGGCCGGTCAAAAGGCAGGTGGCAATATCTTTGTCCAGTAGATTTTTATCAATCGAATTAATCAGCCTAAACAAAATTTCGGCCGTGGCAACTGAATTCATATTGGTTAGGTTGATTTGGCCGAAATGTTCGTTAGCGGGATTATGATCAATATTAATGATGGTCGTATTGTAAAAAAATTCAGTAAAGTTTTGATAAGTTTTTCCCAACGACTCCAGGTCCGGGGCGTCTAAAGTGATAATCAGGTCATATTTATAATTTGAGCTTTCGGCCTGGACATTTTCGGCGGTGAAAGAACCGGCTTTGGGCGTAATATAAATTTTCAGCTGGTCGCCTTCAAGATTATAACTGAACTCATCAATTTTATCATCTGTAGTGTCAACGCTGATAACGAATTTTTGGAGGCTGGAAACTTGGGGTGAAATTACTTTTATTTCGGGCAAAAATTTCAAAGTTTGGGGTAACTCAAAATCAGCACAGACAATATCAATCAATTTATCCTGCTTTTTCAAAACTAAATAGAGCGCCAGAGCAGAAGCCACGGCGTCTATCGAAAAATCTTTAGCAAAGGTAATCAGGATGTGATGACTCTTCTTAATTACCTCCTTAATTTGTTCAACTTCATTCAAAGCCATAACGACGAGGAAATACTCGGAATAATAAATTAAGAAAATAAAAAACTAAGAAATTAAATGCTTTGTTTTGTTTTATTTTCTTACTTTCTTAATTTTTTATTCTTTGGTTTTACTAAAGTCTATTATTATACCCCCATTTAGGGGATTTGTCATTTTAATAGTTCAATGAAAATCTGTCAAGAGTTTGGCCTGCTTTTATTGGAAATAGGCTTAAAACTTGAAAAAAACTGATAATTTGGCTATAGTAAGTATATGAATAACAAAGAAATATCAAAGGTTTATGAGCCCAAAGGGGTAGAAGACTCTGTCTACAAAAAATGGGAAGAGTCTGGTTTTTTTAACCCCGATAATTTGCCCGCTTCGACTCGATCGTCCGCTTTACTTTCACGAAAACGAAATGAGTCGAATCGAGGCGAGCCGGGTAAAAGGGAAGAGGCATTTACTATTTCTATGCCGCCGCCGAACGCCACCGGTGTTTTGCATATTGGCCATGCGGAATTTATTACGATTCAGGATTTGGTAATCCGTTTTCAAAGGATGCTTGGCAAAAAAGCTTTATGGCTGCCGGGGACCGATCATGCCTCGATTGCGACCACGACTAAAATGGAAAAATTGCTGAAACAGAAAGAAAATAAGTCGCGCCATGACTTGGGCCGCGAGGAGTTTGTCAGGCGGGTTAAGGAATATGTTGAAAAGTCACGCAGCACGATCCGCGGCCAGCTGAAAAAAATGGGTTCAAGCTGCGACTGGTCGCGCGAACGTTATACCCTGGATGATGGTTTGAATCTGGCAGTCAACACGGCTTTTCTGGAGATGTATAATGATGGTTTGATTTATCGCGGCAACCGGATTGTCAGCTGGTGTCCGCGCTGCGGTTCGACTTTAGCTGACGATGAAGTTGAATACAAAGAACAAAAAGGCAAATTTTATTATATCAAATATGGCCCGTTTGTCGTGGCCACCACTCGGCCGGAAACTAAAATTGGCGATACGGCCGTTGCGGTTAATCCCGCTGACAAACGCTGGCAAAAATATATCGGTCAGGAGCTTGATGTTAGTCTGGGTAAAATTAGTGTTCACGTCAAAGTGATCGCCGATCAGTCGGTTGATCCAAAATTGGGCACCGGTGCGGTTGGTGTCACCCCGGCTCATAGTTTGATTGATTTTGAGATGGCGCAAAAAAATAATTTGCCAGTAATTCAAGTGATTGGCCCGGATGGCAAAATGACTGATTCCGCCGGACCTTATGCCGGTTTGAGCGTTGAAGAATGCCGCCGCCAATTTGTGGATGATTTAACCAGAGCGGGATTGATTGAAAAAATTGAAGAAGTCGATAATAATCTTTCTGTTTGCTATCGCTGTGAACACGTGATTGAACCGTTAATTTCCAAACAGTGGTTCATTGATGTTAATAAGCCGGTTAAAAAGTTCGGCGGCAAAACCATCAAAGACCGGGCGTTGGCAGCAGTCAAAGACGGCGATATTCAAATTATTCCGGAACGATTTATCAAGACTTATTTTCACTGGCTGGAAAATTTACGCGACTGGTGCATCTCGCGCCAGATTTGGTTTGGCCACAGAATTCCAGTATGGTATAAAACCGAAACAGGTTCAAATATGGAGGCAGTATCTTTTGAAAGTAAAGTACTTTGTGAAAAATTGGGTTTAACTGACGAAAAGGCGTTCACCAAATTCACCTTTGAACTTGAAAATAAAAGCTCGTTTAAAGATAAAGATATTCAGTGGTCTTCAGGTAAAGATGGCACTATAACACTATATATAGGATACGTAAATTTACTTAAACAGAAAAAATTGATTAATGATGAATGGATAGAAAAAAATAGACTTCGAAAACCACTACGAGAAGCTAAAATACATGTTGGTGTCGCACCTCCAACAGGAATTGGATGGTATCAAGACCCTGATACCTTGGATACTTGGTTTTCCTCCGGACTTTGGACTTTTTCGACTTTGGGCTGGCCAAAGAAAACCAAAGACTTAAAAACTTATCATCCAACTTCTTTGATGGAAACCGGCTATGATATTTTGTTTTTTTGGGTAGCGAGAATGATTATTATGTCAACCTATTTGATGGGTGAAATTCCTTTCAAACAAGTTTACCTGCACGGCATGGTCCGCGACGAAAAGGGGAGGAAGATGTCCAAATCTTTGGATAATGCCATTGACCCGCTGGATATGATTGCTAAATATGGGGCTGATGCCACGCGCCTAAGCCTCGTAATCGGTAATACGCCGGGTAATGATTTGAATATTTCTGAACAGAAAATTGCCGGTTATCGGAATTTTGTCAATAAGCTTTGGAATATCTCGCGCTATATCTTAATGAAATCAGAAAAGGTGAAATTGATTGAGAAGCAGCCAAAGCCAAAAACTTTGGCGGATAAATGGATTCTAAGCGAACTAAACAGTTTAATTGATTTTTCCACCGATAATTTGCAAACTTATAATTTTTCTTTGGTTGGCGAAAAAATTTATGAATTCACCTGGTCCAAGCTGGCCGATTGGTACGTTGAAGTTTCAAAAATAACTAATGATAAAGATGAGATTTTACTTTATGTCTTGCAAAATCTTTTGAAGCTTTGGCATCCTTTTACGCCCTTTGCCACCGAAGTAATTTGGGCAAAGCTTAATCCTTCGGCAATGCTTTTAGTCCAAGAATGGCCCAAAGCAAAAGGCAAAATTGATAAAAAGGCAATCAAAGATTTTGAATTAATCCAAGATATTATCACGGCCATTCGTAATCTGCGGGCCGAAAGCAAGCTAGCGCCGGCCAAGCAGCTGAAGGCAATTATTGTTTCGGCCAAAAATGCCGGCTTAATTAAAGCCGAAGCCGCCACAATTAAGCATCTGGCCAGACTGGAAGATGTTGTTGTCGCCGCCAAAGGCAAAAAGCCGGACCGATCCATTTCGGCGGTAATTTCCGGCGCCGAGATTTATTTGCCGGTTTCTGGTATGATTGATATAGCCAAAGAAAGCCAGCGGCTTGGGCAAGAAGCCAAGTGGCTTTCTGATTTTATCATTCATTTGGAAGAAAAATTGACTAACAAGAAATTTACTGAGCGGGCGCCGAAAGAAATTGTCCGGGCCGAAAGAGATAAATTAATCTCCAGTAAAGAAAATTTGGAAAAGATTAAGCAGCAGCTGAAAACGTTGAAATAAGAAATAAATTAATTGTTCAATTGTTAAATTGTTACATTGTTATGCGAAATAAAGCCCAACAAATCAAAGAAGTCCTGGAGCGGGGAGTGGAAAACATTTATCCCAGCAGAGAAGCGCTGGAAAAAGTTTTGCTGTCCGGCAAGAAATTAAGGATTTATAACGGCATTGACCCGACCGGCAAATTACAGATCGGTCACGGTGTAGTTTTGTTAAAATTGCGGCAGCTGCAGGATTTGGGCCATGAAATTATTGTTTTAATTGGTGATTTTACTGCGCAGATCGGTGATCCGACTGGAAAAAAAGATACCCGCAAACAATTAACGCATGATCAGGTGATGGAAAACGCGAAGAGTTACAAAAAACAAATCGGGAAAATTTTAGATTTAACCAAGTCCAACGTTAGATTTTTACATAACCAAGACTGGACCAATAAACTCAAGCCGGTAGACATGTTGGAACTGGCTCATCACTTTACCGTTGCCAGGTTGCTAGAGCGTGATATGTTCCAAGAACGGATTAAAGCCGGTTACGACATTACGATTTCTGAATTTTTATACCCAATTTTTCAGGCCTATGATGCCGTAACTATGGATGTTGACATGCAGATCGGCGGCTCTGACCAGATGTTTAACATGCTGGCCGGCCGGACCCTGATGAGAAAAATGAAAAATAAGGAAAAATTTGTTTTAACTTTGAAACTGCTAGAAGACCCCAGCGGCAAAAAAATGGGTAAGACCGAAGGCAACGCGGTTTTTTTGGATATGCCGCCAGCCGAAATGTATGGCAAAGTTATGAGTTGGTCTGATGGCATGATTCTGCCGGCTTTTGAAATTGCCACTAATGTACCTTGGGAAGAGGTATTACAGATTAAAAAAGACTTGGCCAATGGCAAAAACCCCAAGATTTTAAAAATGCTTTTAGCCTATAAGATTGTTGAGATGTATCATGGCGAACCCGCCGCCATTACGGCTGAAGAAAATTTTAAGCAAGTTTTTGAAGAAAAATTAAATCCGGATGAAATGCCGAAATTCAAAACCAAAGAAAGAAACATTGTTGAGGTTTTAGTTATTACTGAATTAGCTTCATCCAAATCAGAAGCCCGGCGGTTGATCAAAGAAGGCGGTATTAAAGTTGATGGGAAAAAAGTCACTGATGAAAATTTTAGGATTGAAAAAATTGATGCTGATGGCGTAGTAATTCAGAAGGGCAAGCGGCATTTTGCCAAAATAAAATAGAAATATAAATCTATGCCTAAAAAAATCCTCATTATCGAAGACGACAAATCTTTATCAAAAATGTTCAGTAAAGCCTTGGAAGCTAAAGGTTATGAGGTGATTTTAGCCAGTGACGGCAAAGGGGGATTGAATAAGGCTAAGACTAATTTGCCCGATTTGATTGTTTTGGATATTATGCTGCCCGATAGCGACGGCATTGAAATTTTAAAGGCATTGAAGGCCGATTCCAATACTTCCGATATCCCGGTAGTTATTTCAACCAATTTGGGCGATCAAACGACTGTCAGTCGGATTTTAGAAGCGGGCGGAAAAGAATATCTGGTCAAATCCGATTGGGGAATTGACGAGATTGTAGAAAAAATTGAGGCTAGCTTAGGCTGATAATTAATAATTAACTCATAAAAGTATGTATTCCAAATGGTATTCGATTGTTGTTGGTTTAATTTTGGCAGTTGTCGGTTTGGATCCGTGGTTTCACACCGGCCCTCAGATGGTGCTGATGCCGACTATTGGCATAGCGGCAATTGTTATCGGCATTATTGGAATAATTTCTGGGGCAATGGACATGAAGTGCTGCAAGAAGAAAGAAGTCTCTTCTTCGCCTCTTACCAAATAAGACGATCTTTCTTTGGCTGGCTAAAATTTAAAACAACAAGTTATTGACTAACCCCGTCATTTGACGGGGCTTTAGTTTTAATTTAAAAATTAATTAAAAGGCAGGGGGTAAACCCCGCCTTTTCGTTGCCAGTACGACCTTTGTAAGGGCAACAATTAAGATTAATTCTGTTTTTCAGGAGATGGAACCTGACTAAACTAGACCTCTAAAACACTTCTATAGTGGTTATTAGGCCAGTTGTAAGCCGGTCTTTTACCCCCTGCACTTATTTAGACGAAGAAATGTGGTAGTTGTTACAGAGGATAAGAAATCAAAGTAAGATTTAGAATTAATTTTTTTATTTTTTACTTTCTTGATTTTTTATCCGTTATTAATCCCTGGTAAATCTTAAGCAATTGGCCAAAAGCTTTGCCCCAGCTTTTTTGGCCGGCTGCCATTTCAGCTTGCTGACCCATTAAGTTTCTGGTTTTTTCATCTTTTATTAAAAAATCAACGGCACTGCCAAATTCTTTAGTAGCCGGTTTTACCACCAAACCATCAATTTTGTTTTTAACCAATTCCTGCGGGCCGCCGATATTAGTAACTATCGCTGGCAACCCTGAAGCTTGAGCTTCCAGTACCACATTGCCAAAAGTGTCAGTGGTTGAAGGAAAAACAAAAAAATCAGCATTAGCATAGACTTGGCTTAACTTTTTGCCCTTTAAATAGCCAAAAAATTTAGCTTGGGGCAGCTGGGCTTTCAAAGCTTCAAGATAAGGGCCGGCGCCAGCCAGCCACAATTTAACATCAGTTCGATTTTTAAATAGTTTGACCAACAAATCCAAATTTTTTTCGGTTGAAAGACGGCCGACATACAAAGCAACCGGTAATTTTCCTTTTGTGTTCCGGAAACTTGGATTAAAAATTTCGGTGTCAACCCCCCGAGGAAATATTTTTATCGGCCGGCCCAAAATCTTTAGTTTTTTTTCGATTGCCGAACTCGGCGCCAAAATCAAATCAGTTTTAGCATAAAACCATTTGAGCAGATTCCAAATAATATTTTGGGAAAATCCGGCCATTGATTTTTTCAAAGGCTGAGGCAAACCATTAAAGCTTTTTTCCGCCCAATCAGAAGCATATTCGGCAACCAAAGTATGAAAACAGCCAACTTTTGGGGTGGGGTCATTAGTCAGCATAATCCGGGCGGCAATTCCTAATGAACCCGGCGTGGCTAAATGGATGAGATCATATTTGGTCTGGCTAAATTTTTTCCAAAAACCCGGAGAAATGATGCGGACGTCAAAAGGCGGCAAATCATAATAATAATTAACCGGCCAAGAGGCGGTAAACTGAAAAATATTGACTGTTCCTCTTTTTTCCGTTCGGCTGGTTTTGCCCAAAGTAAAAATATCCAGCCGGATTTTTTTGGCCCGGCAATATTTGGCCATTTCCTGGTAGGTGCGGGAAACGCCATTAATGGTGTAATAGGTGTCGGTGATAACAGCGATTTTCATGGCTTTAGTATAGCATAAATATAATCCGAATCTACAAATTTATCCGAATCTACAAATCTTCGAATGCTACGAATATGCGAATAGCTATTAGTATCATTCGCATGTCATTTGTAATTAGCATCGCTATAAAAAAACCCGCACCTCTCGACTTCACTCGAGGTGCGGGGGGTAGGGGGGTAAATTAATGAACTTTTCCTCCGTAGTGGTGTTACTTACGCCGGTATTCCGTCGCTTGCAATGCTGATAGCGATGTTGTTGAGTCCGTCGACGTTCCAACCGACGGGTTCATACAGAGCCCACCGCTCGGTATGGCGCAGGACATTGCCCGCTTCAACGAACGTGGTGGGACCCATCGTTTCACTTTCGGCGAACTGACCGCACGTGTAGACTGCGGTGTTACAGCGGCCGGGCAGCAAGCTGTTGAGCCGCGGATCGCATTGGATGACTTTGAAGAAACTGGTGTCGTCGTTCTGGACGACGATCGTACCCAACGGAGAGTTGGCCATCAGTTTGCCTTCAAAACCTTTGGGCGTGACGCAGACCAAACCTTTTGCAATTGCGAGTTGGTCCGAGATGAATTCCGGCTGCGTGTGGTGACCGGCCCAATCCCAGATGATCCGGTAATCGCCGACTTGCCAGTTGGAATCGGGTTTCCCCGTCAGGATGCCCAGCGTGGTTGAGCCGGTTTCACCGAAGTCGACTGCGGCTACAGCCCACATTCCGCCCTGCAGTGGCATGCCGCCTTGACTGCAGTTCTTGAGCAAGGAGGTGACATCGAAGCCCCAATGATTGTTTTTGCGGATTTCGAAGCCGCGCTGGATCATGAAGCGCGGATCAATTGCGCCCCATACAGTCACGACTTGTCTGTCGTCCGAAGTCGAGACCTCGCACGGCCCGTTGTCCTGAGCATATGCCCGAATGCCTTCATCGCAGACTTCGCCATCGGAAGCCCAGGGCCGGGCGCCGCCCATGCCTCGCCAGCCGGTTTCGGCATAGTCGGGATTAGTCACCAGGTTCCGGAACATCCGTTCCGTACCGCCTCTGCGCTTCAGCGAGATGATTCGCGGTCCCATCTCGATGAGGACGATCAATTCAGCGTGATCGGTTGAGATGTGCATGGCCATCATGTGGCCATCAATCCTCGTATCGGTTACTTGCATGGTGTGTATCCTCCGTTTTCATTGTATTTCGTTTCGGTTTCCGTAATTCCCAACCGAGCCGATGGGGCTCAGTTGACATTACTGGTCTTCACTGTGCCGCGATGACTTGCGGGGAGCATTGGGCCACGAGCGCCGGGTTGCTCCAGGGATTCTCGCCCTCGTAGGGATTACCCAAGGCCCGATTGTATTCGATCCGGTCCCACGGAATCCCCATGATAGTGAAGGCGTCAAACAGCGCTTCGGCACAATGGCTGAAGCCGACGATGCAGTGATGAGGAAAACGTCTCCCGAGCAGACCATACCGGTAGAACCGGAGGAAGCCAGGGATGTAAGCCGTTCCTACACCACCAAACGTGCACGGATCGACTTCGAGGAAATAGCCTTGCGCGGCATAAGCTTGCGCGAGGCCGTCGGCGGGGCTGTGGTGAATCCGCACGATTGTGATCGGTCCCGGCGCAATCGCCGCTTCCAACGTGCCGCCGGTGATCTCGGAACCTTGCAGCCGCTCCATGATGAGTTGCCGGCAGATTCCGCAGGCTTTACCGCCGATTTGTCGCAGTAGGTGCTCGATTGGCGTGCGACCGCAATGGAAAAGACCGACACATTCCTCGTAACTGATCCCGAGAGCGACAGCGACTGACGCGATGAGTTCCGGTGGAATCGTGTGGTTGATGTCCAGCGTCGTGGTAGATGCATTTGTCGCGGCTTGGACCGCTAAGGCGGTAAATGCACCCATGCCATCGCCTTCGCAAATCATGGGGTTGCCGCTGCCATCCATTCGCGAGTTGACATAGCAGGGGACGTGACCGAAGGTTCCATCAAACCTTGGCCAGCATTCGCCGCAAGCGGCCGACAAGTCGTGCTGTTCGAACAGCGATCGGAGAGCCAGTTCGTATGCCGCCATGTCTTCGAACAGTTCCTGGGTCGCAATACCGATGCCTTCGGGACCGAGTTCTTGGCGCATTTCGGCGACCAGAGACGTGGTTTTCCCGCGGGCTTGCGAAATGGCCTGTTGCAGATCCACCAGCGTGAGCAGATGGGTTTCCGCGCCAAACCCTCGGAGTACGTCTTCGCGTGTTTCGCACGTCGGAAAATCGTTGGGCCTCCCGCCGATAATGCCGATTCGTGCGCCTTTCAGGGACAGCACGATTGACATTACGACCATGAAGTGCTCGATCACTTTGACAAGTTGCTTCGTCGTCCCGACCGGACGGGCCGGGATGAAGAAATGCAGCTTGCCCAGCGTGCAGGTGTAGTTGGCCGAGAGCAGCCCGCACAGCGCATCGCCGCGATTGCACTTGCCTTCGACAACCTGCAAGTCTTCAATGCCTTCTTCGGAGGCAGCGATGATCATCACCGTGATACCCAGTTCGTTCATGGCTTTGATGAATCGGGCATCTTCCTGTTCCGGCGAGAAATTGGCCAAGAACAGGACAACGATTTTCGCACTGCTTTCGGTGACTTCTTGGACGGCGGCCGCGACACTGTCGCGGTTTTCGATGATGGTGCTGGCAATCAGCAGGCCGTAACCTGCCATGGCATCGCCAATTGCTTTGAGTCGACGCTTGCACAGTTCGACGGGAAAACAATCCCGGCTTGCGCCGACCACAATGGTTTTAGCATCGGGTCGAAATTTCCATTTCTTCATAACAGTGCTTCCTTCTGTGTCCGCGAGACCCTTACTTCTTTTCAGGGCCTCAGTTTGTGGTTTGCCAGCCTTCTGTGTTCTGCAGAAGCCACGGAGGGCTGGTGCTACAGTTTCAGTACTTCTGACTCAATTTGCCCTATTCCTTTCACCTGTTTTGGCATTTTGAGTTCTGTTTATATTCAAAATAAAAGGAGCAATACTTGCCTCCCTTCTGCTAGCGCCACCTTAGCTAATTTTAGCGGCTTTGTCAATCCTGTAATGAGAAGTGCAGAAGGTATTCGGATTCTTTAAGAGATCCATAAGAAATTTCCAGAAAATTTTTATTAACCTTGTTTCTACTTCTAGCATATCCTTCAATATAATTTAGCACTACTGACAATGCAGCTCTCCTTAACTGTGAGGTTATGCCAAATAGTTCTTGTCGGGGAAAGTTTTTAGTGACGCTGTAAGCCAAATGGGCATATTCATCCATTTTTGATTTTAATTTTTCATGAAATTTTAACATACTTTTGATTGATTCTAGTTAATGTTTCATGTTCCATGAAAAAGGCGCAGCCAAGCCTTGACTCAGCTGCGCCCTTTGGGTTAATTAGCGACAATGTCATCTGCCTGATAAACCACTAAGATTGGTCCAAGCGGTGTCTGCAATAGGCGGCCTGTGGCCTCAATTTCTGCTCGAAGTCTAAGGTGAGGGGATTTATTACCCAAGACCAAAGTTTTCAGATTATCAATCATCAGCACATGGCCAAGAAAAATTATCGGCCGGCTTCTGACGGTGCCCTGGATTCTGATTTTCTGGCCGTCAGTGATACCAGCTATCTGGTCAATGGAAACATCAATGGTTGTATTGAGGTCAGGTATTAGCGGACACTCAATTACTGGCGGACATTCAGGTATTTCCGGGCATTCAGGAATCTCCGGACACTCTGGCACTGCTGGACATTCAGGTATTTCCGGGCACTCCGGACATTCAGGCACCACCGGACATTCAGGTTCTTCTACTGGCGGTTCTTCGGCCGTGCTATTTTTGGCTTTAGGTGTGCCATTAGGTTGCCGGCTGGTTGCCCAAGTTTCAAGAGAGACTCTTTCTAAAGTTTGCTTGGTGGTGTTATCGCCGCCGGGCCAAGCCGAGGCAAATAATGCCTGGTCAATTAGATTGCCATTGCCATCAAACAACTTAAGTTCTTCGCCGGTGTTGCCGATTGAGCCGGAAAAGATTAAGTCAGCCGGAATTTCCGGCACAGTTTCGTCATCGGTTCGCTCAAGCAAGAAATAGCCATTGCCAGAAATTTCGCCGCTTAAATTGATTAAGGGACTGCCGTCAGCAGCCTGCAAAGTCCAGCCTTCCAGACTGACTGGCTGGTTGCTGGTGTTATAAAGCTCAAGCCATTCGTCGTTGGCTGAAACTGTTGTGCCCATCCAACAGATTTCATTAATTAGAACTTGAGCAGAAGCTGTTGCCGGAATTATTAGAGCTAAGCCGATTAAGCTTACAAGGATTATTTTGGTCATAAAAAATACGCGTTAATAATTAACGCGCTATGTTGATTTACCTCGCCTTAGCCCGAGAGAAAACGAGGGGCAAAGGTGTGTTGATTTTACATTGCTTTTAAGCAACGTCGACCTTTTTAATATGGTAGCTTTAGTTTAATTTTTTGTCAACATAGTGTAGAGTTAACACCATTAGGTAACACTTTGGTATTCTAAAGGTAACACGTGTTAACTATTAATACCCAAAGTGTTATGAATAAGCCTAAATACAGCCGGCAGCAAAGATTTTTATGGTACCGGCA
>Ga0265297_10006313_pt1 | contig 17340 bp, 32 predicted proteins | sample Munlanlwell13791_FD_192502 | JGI IMG/M metagenome (GOLD analysis project Ga0265297, IMG submission 192502) | Leachate microbial communities from a municipal landfill in Southern Ontario, Canada - Leachate well 137-91 | ecosystem: Engineered > Solid waste > Landfill > Unclassified | place...
GCCTCTAGCGATGAGGAAGGAAATGACGCAGGGGCAATGTTCGGGATTGACAAGAATAAATCTTTTATGTTAGGGATATAATAATGTTACGAGTAGTAAAAAGCCATTGTCCTGATTGCGGTACTCTGCTTAAAGTTCCTGTGGATGTAAAGAGGAAGTGGCTAATCATCCTTGAGTATGATGATGAAATTCCTGTCCAATGCCCCAAGTGCGGGGAAATGTGGATATGCCATCCTGTATTGAAATAAAGGAGTGAAATGAAAACATACCAAGACAAAAGTAGCCAGCTTTATGATGGACTTCCTTTTATGGAGATAGAGGGAGAGCATATACCATTTCCTTGCATTGCCGAAGTGAAACTGGATGGGGAGTTTCAGTACGTAGTCAAAAAACAAGGTCAAATCTACCTTGTGAATAAAAAGGAACACGGTAGGATAAGGACAGATATGCCAGTGACCAACAGCATTGACATTCCAGATGATAGCGTATTACTAGCAGAGTTAGTCTATGGTGCTGGCACTAATTTCTATGACTTCCTTTCCCATAAACTTGACCCCGACTTAAACTTGGCAGTGTTTGGGTGTCTCAAGTACGATGGTCAGGAAATCTGGAAAACCAACGACTACCTTGCCGCTCGGAAACTTCTGGAAAGTCAGACATTCTACAACAAAAAGGTTAGTCTAGTACCGAAAGCTATTTGCCGCAACCAACAGGAATTGGACTCGTTCTACAATCTTGTGGTTGGTAAAGGGTATGAGGGCATCGTAATCAAAGACCCACTATCCAAATACATTGATGGGCAAACTGGTAGATGGGCAAAGCGGAAGTTTATGGCTGACAATGACTTCGTGATATTGGGGTATCAGTCAGGCACAAAGAGAGCTAAAAACCTGTCAATTCTTGTCGGGCATCAGGTTGACGGTAGGTTAAAGCGGTTGACCTATGTTGGTGGGGGTTTTAAGCTACACGAAAAGGATGCTCTACTTGGGGCATTAAAAACCATAACCACAGGACATAGCGGCGATGAATACTATGTCCAACCTAAGATTGTGGTAACTGTCAAACATTATGGAGTAATTCGGAATGCGGATGGGACTGTCAACTCATTACGGCATCCGCAGTTCAAGTGTATCAGGTTTGATAAAACACCGTTTCAGGTGGATACAATAAAATGAGCAAACGGCAAATAGCTAAGTGCAGACTGACACGTACGCCAGACCCAAACAGTGATGTTTGTGATAAGTGCGAATATAAGTTCATCTGCTTCACCACTGGCAAATTAAAGAAAGTCCAGATTGGTAAATTTAGGTATGTTTTTGATGTACCAAATGATGCAGAAGGGCAAAAGTTTCTGGAGTTATGCAAGAAATTCCTCAATAGAGGATTGTGGGAAATGAAACCACGTGGCAGAAACTCAAACCGCAAAGACTTACCGTACAGAAACTATTGCAGAGACGTAAAGAGTAAAGATGCCGAGTGGTTCGCAGTTTATTTTAATAAGAAAGGGAGAAGTGACTATGAATCATCTTGACGATGATGCCATTTATACCGTTAAGATACGAGAGATAGAAGAAAAGCCTGGGAAACCTATCTACCTAACATTCAAAGGCAAAGATTACCAGCTTCTAACCGATATGAGATGCGTGGGCAATACTGACGAGGACAATATCTGTAAAACTTGTAAGCTAAAGTTCAGGTGCTTTTCCAGTGATGCCTTGCGTGTGAATGTCGAGGATGATTTGGCAAAGATACCCTTCCAGCAAGAACCCACGATTACAGAGATACTTAAAGTCTTTTTGGCTCGTAGTGGAGTGGACTTGACAAAGCTAGAGGCTCGTGCTAAAATGATAGAGAATGAGACAAAACGTGGGAGTGACGAGCCAGTAAATGAAGTTACATTGTAATGCGTGTAGAAAAGATTTTACCACATTAGCCGAGCGTGACGAGAGCAAGAAGTTTGCCTTCAGTCATTTGCTATTGGACAAGATGAAATGCCCCTATTGTGGAGCGTCTAATTGGGGGTATAAAAGTGGGGGCAAGTGGAATCCTTTTAGCCGTGAAGTGAGTGAGATAAACATACCCAATATAATTGTTCACCCACAATGTCAACCCCACGTCAGCGGCAATTTGTTCAGTCCAGAGGGACTAACCTGTCATTGTGATAAAACTTGTAAGAGTTTCTTCAACTGTTTGACTGGCAACGTTGACGATGGTGATTATATCGCTCCGTTGGAAAAGAGCCGAGAAGAGCAAGTAGCAGATGCTAAGGCATATATGAAAAAGAAAGCTCAAGAAGATGCGGTTAAGGCTTTCAACCAATTAAGAGAGCGATTGGGCAAAGAGAGTTTCAGTTATCAGTTCAGAAAAGAAACGTGGTATGCTAAGTATGGTGGCACAATCTGGAAATTGACTGAGCAAGATATTGACGCAATTCTCAAGTCCAAGTGGGACACAGCCACGACCCAGATAATCCACAAGACATTACAAAGAAGGGGTGTCAATCCGCTTCTGGCAAGGACTTTACTCAATTCTGAAATATTGTTCAAACGATAGGCTTGACATTGATACTGGCAGATGGTATACTTATAATGTGGGGGATTTTATGATATACAGCAGACACACCGATTATGAGCATTATGTCAAGTGTCAATGCGGCTGGGAAGGTTGGTCGGCACAAATGAAGCACGACTACCAATCGTATAATGTCGGCGGAGAAATGGATGTTGAACCGATGGATTTCTGCCCAGAATGCGGAGAGTCGGAAATGTCTGCTGAGGCATTCGTCACGTGCATAAGACGTTGTGAGGATTGCCAAGATAGATACCTTTGTTGGTCGTTATTTAAGAGGATACCAACGCTAAATACGGCGTTAATAATCATACCAAGTGAGGTGAAAAATGGCTAAAGGTCAGAGTCGGGGATGGAAGATGGCAATTTCCATTGGTGGTGCTTTCCTTATTCCAATCCGACTGGATGGAATAGCAAGGGAAGCCAAAAGCAATCTGCACGAATACCACAAAGATGATATGGGTGCAGGTGGCAGGAAAGCTTATTGTAAGACCTGCAATAAAGAACTTTCCAAAGACGACATCATAAAGGGGCTTGAGGTAAGCAAGGGACAGGTGGTTACGTTTACGAAAGAGGAACTGGATAGTCTCCCTCTGGCTACCACCAAGAATATTGAGGTTGACCGTTTCGTTCAGGCATCTGAAATCAACCCTTTGTCCTACGAAACTACGTATTTCCTTGCACCCGATGAAGTCGGTGTTCAGGCTTTCAACCTGTTTGCTGAAGGTCTGAAGAAACTGAAGAAGGTTGCTATCGGTAAGGTGGCAGTACGGCAGAGGGAGAGTCTGTGCGTTATTCGCCCCAATAATGGTGGTCTGGTTATGTCCACCCTATACTGGGCAAACGAAATGAAAGACGCACCACAAGTACCGAAATCGGAAGTTACCAGTACACAACTTGACCTGATAACGCAGGTTATCGGCAAGTTTTCCAAAGAGTTCAAGTACGGAGATTATTCCGATAAATACCTTGACGCTCTCAATCAGATGGCTCAGGATAAGCTTGCTGGTAAGACAGTCAGTATCACCGCTACGCAAGTCCAACCTCAGCAAAATCTGGAAGATGCGTTGAAGGCTTTGGTGGAGAAGTAAATGCAAGTAAAATCAAAAGCACTCGGTATCACCATTGGTATCTTGCTGGCAATCGCTATGCTCAGTGTCATAGGATTTGCTATGGCAGGGTTGCTAATGCTAGGGTGGAATGTTGTGGGAATAATGGCTTTGTCCATTGCAGTTCCAATCACATTCCTCACGGCATTAAAGGGTGTCGGTATCCTTTTCCTAATCCTCTTTCTTGTCAACATAGTACGTACCGCTATCCAAGCCTATTCTCAAAAAATGCAAATGACGATGGCGATGAAAGCGATGAGGTCCTTTAATGACGAAATGGCTAAAGCAGAGAATAGTGGTGGTGGTAGTCCTGACCTTATGCGCCATTTTAAGTTCTAACCAACCACCCGCAAAGGGCAGATGTATATAATGGTATCTTGTGTGGTTACGCTCAGAAATGAGGGACAAGGATACTGGTTGGCAAATTTGGGAGTTGCGGAGCTAGGTTAGGAAGCCTAACGATTTGATAGGGTGAAGTAGATTCACGGAACTTTCAAATGATACTGTTTAACAATAAAGCCCTATTTGGAATAATCGCAGGTTTCCTTTCCTAGCCCGACTCGGTTAATAAGGAGTAATATGAAAAACATATTTTATTCAGTAGTCAATTTTTTATCAAAAACTAACTCTTGGGGGAGAAACAGGCTATCATTGTTAATTGACCCCAATATCCAATTTGCGTTTATGATGATAGTTATGAGGGCATTTTAATGATGATGGAAAACCTACCAAAAGTTGCCGAAAAACATATCAAAGACCAGTTCAGTCTTTTGAATAAAACGATTGTGGCTGGTGAAGTGCAAAAGTGGCTCGATAGTGAGCTTACCAGTCTGCACGACAAAAATCCAGTTCTTTACCACTTTGTTGTGGAGAGGGCAAATAAATTTGCGGTGGGGGCAACAATGGTGGGTGACCCTCAAGCAGTTGCAATCTCAATGGCGTTGGAGTATGTTCTTCTGCTCAACATTCTAAACAAGAGCATAGTTGATACTGTCGGCTTGAGCAAGTTTACCGATATGATGACAAAGTGGTTTCCAGACAAAGATGACCTGAATGGATTAAGTGGCATAAAATGAGAGCGAGAAAACCCTTTCATATGCGACAGGTAGAGTGGCAATTATCTGCTTCCAGTGAAAGTTTCACAGGCAAAGACGTTCAATCTGAGATTAGCAAATTCAAAACCAAACCAGAGAATGCTACACTGTGGGACAGACTTGATGAAACAAAGGAACGTTTGCCTTGGATTAAGTCACTGGTTGATAGCCTGCAAGGTCAGATAATACACAAAGGGACTTTAACCGATAAGCAGAGAAGTCTTGCGACTAGCCTCTATCTTGATGCTTGTATGACTTCTGATGATAAAGTCTTTGAGCAACAGGAAGCAAGGAAACTTGGCTATCGTTTAATGGTACTCAATCTTGGTCGTGTTCAACAGTTTGTATCAGACATAATGTACCGCACCGACAAAAGACCCTTTACTTTAGGGCAAATTACTGCGTTCCAGAATATTGCAAAACGGCAAAGAGAAAAGCTCAGTAAAGTTCCTAAGTTGATTGACGGCGAGACGTTTGATGGATGGTTCAAGAAAGAGCCACGAGAAGATGTTGACAACGATAGTGGCATATGCTAGAATATAGGAAAGTGATAAAGGTAGGTATAAATGGAGAATATTGAGCTTGTTCAGTTAATCCTAAAACGTTGTGGCGAGGTTGGACTTACACCTATGCTGTGGGGCAAACACGGTATAGGCAAAAGTCAGATTACTCGTCAGGTCTATGAAGCTCTCGGCTACGAAGTGGTAGACCTTCGTCTTGGGCAAATGGAAGTTGGTGACTTGATTGGGCATCCTGCTTCCTCATTCTACTGTCCGAAGTGTCAGACACAGTATGGTTTTTCGGCTCGCTTTACCCATTGTCCGATGTGCGAAGCGGAAGGCGCAAAGATACCCATAGTCGGTCAAATGGTCTGGTTGCCCCCATCGTGGTTTCCACAGAACGGCGAAAAGCGGTGCTTGTTCTTTGACGAGTTCAATCGTGGTAGGTTGGATGTTCAGCAAGCGGCATTCCAGATTGTACTTGACCGTAGAATACACACGCACAAAATTCCCGATAACTGTGCGATTGTGTGCGCTTGTAATCCACCTAGTTCCGATGCTGGCACTGGACAGGAATACAACGTAGAGGAAATTGACCCTGCCCTGATGAACAGGTTTGTGCATATCAAATTTGCACTTACCACAGGAAACTGGTTGAAATGGGCACGTGAAAAAGGGATTGACCAGAACATTGTGGACTTTATTGCAACAGAGGAGAAATTCCTCGGCAATGAAGCTATTGATATTCCCATTGAGATTGCACCAACACCACGTGGCTACGAGTTCCTGAATAAGCTGATTGGTGGAGAGTCAGGAATACCACGCAAGTATTGGGCTGATGTTGCAGAGACAGTAATCGGAGCGACTGCGGCAATCTCCTTTGTCAATTCACTTAAAACCGACCTTGATAAACCGATTAAGGCTCAGGAAATCTTCAAGAGTTTCCCCAAAATTCGGGATAGGGTTGTGTCTCAGGTGGAAGCTGGCAAAGGAAACACAAGATTTGACCTGCTTCGGATTACGCTGGATGAGATTAACGACTGTCTCACTGGCGGAAAGTCCAGCAAGTATTCTGATAAGGAATTGAACAATCTGGCGGACTTCTTCCTGCTTCTTCCGCAAGACTTGGCATTCTCTGTCCTTAAAGACCTTGCGTTAAACAATGACATAAACGAGCGGCTACTGCTCAAGCGTGATGATTTGTTCGGTATTCTCAAGGTTGCACGCAAGGGTGACATAGGGTAGCCAATGGGTGCGGGGATGGGAGAGCCTACGCAATGTAGAGTAAAGACCCCATCCCTGCAATTACCCAAATACAAAAGGGGAGTGTTATGGCAAACGAACTAATTGAACCAGAAGTAATTGAACTGCTTTTGGAACATAAGCACTTTTACGGGCATCTTTTACAGCAATTCCGCAGACACAGTGTAAGTGGTAGGAATGCGGCTGATAGGTCTGGTCAGGTTGTCCGTACAATGGCAGTTATGGTGAGCAATGAACTTCAACCTCACTTGTTCATCAATACCGACTTCTATAATTCTGGCGATTATGATAAAGCTAATCCAACTGCTCACTCTTGGGGATTGACCCAACAGGAGAAGATTGCGTGCCTAGAGCACGAAATTCTCCATATCCTCAATAAACATCTGCTCAGAGTGGAAAGCCGAAATCATTACGTCTGGAATTTGGCAAATGACCTTGCAATCAACCAGTACATCAAAGGGTTGCCGAGTGGTCTGATGTGTCCAGACTGTAACATTTTTGTTCGCAAGCTTCCGTCAGGGCAATACCGTAAACAGTGTCCTAAATGTTTGCGTGATTTGAACCCTAAAGAGCACCGTTTTGAAACACTTGACATTGACAACTTCAGAGTTGGCAATAACAAGATTTCTCTGGATAAAGAGAAACCATCCGAAGCATACTACGATACTCTGTGGGCTAAAGTCCCAAAGGTAGTAGTTGAGATTGGGACTAAGATTACCAACCAGCAGGAGACTGCGGCAAAGCAACAGATGGGAGAGGGTAAGACCGACCAGAATGGCAATGGTCAGCAAAACCAGCAAGGTAAGGGGCAGGGTCAGGGACAAGGACAAGGTGGTCAGGCTGGTCAGCAGGGACAACAGTCTCAGCAGGGTGGCGGACAAGGTGGTCAGCAAGGACAAAACGGAAATCAACAGGGTCAGGGTGGCTCTGGAAATCAGGGACAGTCTGGTCAAAAAGACCCCAACAGTCTTGGTAATCAAGAGGGGCAAGGACAGAGCAAAAAACAAAAGGGCAAAGGTGGAAGCGGTCAGGGTGGATACGAGCAGAAGCAAGACGAAGGTCAGGGTGACGGCGGACAGGGACAACCAAAGCAGGAGCAAGAGAAAGCCGAGTCACCTCATACTGGTAGTGGTTGCAATGTTCAGGTGGGAGATATTGAAATACCAATGCCTATGGATAACCACGAAGTGTGGGCGGCTGGAAGTGATAACAAGGAAATGGCTCACGAGAAGATTAAGGAAATGGTCAAGAAAGCTGTCCACAAAGTATCCGAGAAGTCTCAGGGGTATATGCCAGCGTGGTTAAAGGGGTTGGTTGACGAGTGTCTTGCCCATAAGACAATCACGTGGAAGTCAGAACTACATAGATTCTATGGATTCCGTGAGTTTGCCAAATTCGAGAGCACTCGCAAGAGAATAAATCGTAGATTTCCTATCACATTCCCTGGCTACAAAGTAAAAAGGAAAGCGCACTTCGTAGTGGCGACTGATAGCTCTGGTAGTGTAGATGATAAGGAATTTGCGATGTTCTGGAAAGAAATCGGGGCTATGTTCAAAGCAGGGGTTGGGATAACTCACGTTGAATGCGATGCAGACATAACTCACGTTCAGCCGTACAAACGAAAACCACCGAAGGGGCAAGGTATAAAGCGGTATGGATATGGTGGTACAGACTTTACACCTGTATTCAAATTCGTAAAGGACAAGGTGTATAAGAATGGAAACGGCGAAAAGTTTAAGCTCAAGGAAAAGGTAGATGGCATTATCTACTGCACGGATGGAGCAGGCACGTATCCACATAACATTCCGTGTCCTACAATATGGGTAATGACACCAGAGCACTATACTGGTGGCTGGAGTCCAAAGTTGGGCAAAATAATTGTAATGGAGAATGACTAAATGTACGGAAACGACAAGAAAGTGGTAGTCCAGCAAAGCGGAATGGGGTTAGGGACACTGTGCTTCTTCGCCAGTCTCATATTCCTCATACTGAAAGTAGCAGGGGTGATTAGCTGGTCGTGGTGGCTAGTCTTTGCACCACTGTTGGTCTATGCTGGACTGGTGGTGGCAATTCTACTCATCGTCTTAATCGTGCTCGGCATCGTTGCAATAATTATGAGCAGGAACTAATGAACAGAACAGAACGGCAAGCATATATCGCAAAACTCGAAGAAATGCAAACCACTATCACTAACATTGAAAAGTGGTTAGGCACTTATGGATACCAGTGTGATTTTACAAATGCTTCGCCGTCTGTGACTGAGATAAAGCAACAGTTAAAAAGTCTCAAACTGGAGAAGCTCGGCTTAGAAAGTCACATTGCAACAGACTTGCCAATTACGATTGAGGGATACGTGGGTGAGGATGAAGAACAGGTTGACCAAGACGAGCACGGCGTTGTAAACGAAGTTTATCATTATCTTGGGTGTCCTGTGTTTCCTAAAGAACATAATCGCCACTATGGGACAGTTCAGTACGACAGGTTCAGAGACTTGACAGAGATATTCAAAATGAATACTGGCAAGTACATTAGAGTTAGTGTTGAAGAAATCCCTCTAGGTGATGGTGAATCCTGCGGCAAATGCGAAAACAGGTTCAAATGCTTGACTACAAAGGTGCGTAAATGATGAATAATTGGCTGAACAGAGGTCAACCATTACGTGATGGCAAGAAACCTATCAAGCACCGTATAGGTTGGTGTTCTGTGTGCGGGTTTGTTCACGAAAACGTCAGACCTTATACTATGGTAGAGCACGGCTATATCGTTATCAAACCCATCTGTGAGTCTTGCCGTAAGAAGGAAAGGGAACGCTCCAGAATGGTGGTCTGCGCTATTTGTGGGTTAGTAAAGGGAGACAATCTCTATGCTACCACAGTTGAGCGGCTTACCTTTGAAGGAGTCAATACTTGTAACTTTATCGTACCATTGTGTAAGGATTGCAGAGGTAAGCCCCACTCCGAAATAAGGGAGAAATTAAATCTTGAGGTCGAAAACATTTGTGGCTCTTGTCCTGATAGGTTCAAGTGCTACACAGCACAACACGAAAAACCAGAAGAAAGCCGACTCTATGAACAAGACCCACAGAAGTTCCACCGAAATCCTAAAATAACAAAGAGGTTCTGGCGATGACAAGAGAAGAAATCTTAATCGAGATGGTGGCAATATACAAGAAATACTTCAATGTTGTTGAGCAATTAGACACGCTCAGAATGTCACCGCAAGATAAACAACGATTGCAGGAATTAGAAACACAACTAAATAAATAAAAGGAGAAACTATGCTTAACGGCGCACAGTTTCTAAAGATGCTCTCTGGAAACCTAAAGGTTGACGAGGACAAACTTAATAAATTCACTGCCGAATTTACTAAAGATTATCCTAACGGCGACCTCTTGGTCAATAGAGAGCATTTTTCTATTCAAGTCAGATACAAGGTTGATACTGATGGCAACCCACTATGTATGAAATGCGGTGGGAGAATGACCAGCAGGGTAAACCAATACAGAAAGAATGGAATATGGCAACGAAAAGCACGAAAGGATAATGTCTCAAATTGGGAATGTCCTAAATGCTATCCAGAAGGACACGCACCCCTTATTGTTGGGGCAGGAATAGGAGAGGACTAATGTCACATTTTTACGCAGACATTCAAGGTAATCGTGGCGAAGCTACTCGTGGTGGAACTAAGGGCAGTGGAATAAGCGGTCACATAAGGGGCTGGGGAGTTGGAGCAAGTGTCGAATGCTACTACGATGATGAAAGTGGCAAAGACATAGTGCGTGTATACAAAACTGGTGGAAGCAATGGGAGAAGCAGAAAGGAACTGATTGCCGAGTTTTGCCAGGAAGCTTGCGGCAATAAGTTTAGTAGAGTCTGCGAATCCTGCTCGAATCGCTTCAAGTGCTTTACTGAGCGAAAATAAGACTTGACAACCTGTGTGGCATATGGTATAGTATAAGAGAATGAATGAGAGGTCATATTAGAGCGTGGAGTATGGGTGTTACCACTTTCACTCTTATACGTGATTGCAAGATACAATATGCAGGCAGTAAAAGGTGTGATGAGTGCAAATACCGTTTTATGTGTTACACTATGGAGCATTGCGATGGTGTATGTTTCAAGTGCGACAGCAGAAACAAATGTAACGAGGAAATAAAATGGCATACCAACACATAGATAATCTCTATAAAAATCAAAAAATCCTGATGTTCAAAGAGTGCTTTGCTATGGAGAAAATTCACGGCACGAGTGCTCACGTGTCATATACGTGTGGAGAGCCGTCTCGTTTGGGGTTCTTCTCTGGGGGTGGCAATTATGACACATTCGTTGCTCTTTTTGATGCTGAGGCATTGAGACAAAAGTTTGATGAACTAGCACCCACCAAACACGTACACGTGTATGGCGAATATTACGGTGGGAAGATGCAGGGAATGAGTAAGACCTACGGTGATAAGATGAGGTTCGTGGCATTTGAGGTCAAGATTGGTGACACTTGGTTGAACGTACCAAATGCTGAGGACTTCTGTAACAAACTTGGCATCGAATTTGTCCATTACAAGCGAATTCCTACCACTATTGAGGCAATTGATGCTGAGAGGGATGCTGATAGCGTTCAGGCAATCCGAAATGGGATGGGTGAGGGACATATGCGAGAGGGAATTGTTCTGCGCCCGATAGATGAGGTTACTACTAACAATGATGAGCGCATAATTGCAAAGCATAAGAGAGACGAGTTCCGAGAAACTAACACACCTCGCAAAGTTGTTAGCCCTGACCAGATAAAGAAGATGGAAGATGCTAGGGCAATTGCGAATGAGTGGGTTACGTTAGAACGGTTGAACCACGTCTTGAACAGGGGTGAGGTTGAGGCAAAAATTGAGAATACTGGTAAGCTCATTGAGCTTATGACAGAAGATATTATGCGTGAGGCTGAGGGAGAAATAGTTGATTCCCCCGATGCACGCAAACAGATTGGTCGTCTCACGGCACTTATGTTTAAGGATTTTCTCAAGCGTGAAATTACTAATACGTAATGGTAATGAAATATATGAAAGTCAGATTCATTGCCAACCTGACAAGTGTCCTAACTGTTTGTTTAGGTTCAGGTGCTTTACAGATAGGGAATTAAACATAACAGCGAGCGACCTTGACGATATGGCGAGAGACAACCTATCAGATGTAGTAGTTTCTAATCTGATGGTGAAACAAGGCAGGGGAGTATTCTACTACAATAAACTGTTTGACGTATTGAAAACTAAGCTATGAGAGCTATACAAGTAATTTTGGCAAATAAATATGCTACATCAATCTTTTGTGATGAAGTATGTGACAGATGTAATTGGCGTTTTCTCTGTTTCACAACTAATTACAAAGATGTATTAGAAGTCACACCAAATGCAAGAGATTTGCGGTATTATATGGTGGTGGATAACTTGCTAGAAAATGGCACTCACTTGATGCGATGCCCACATTGTTCTGCAATATTTATGGTAAAGAATGACCAATATATGAATAACACCAAATTTAAGTGTGGTAAGTGCGGCAAGTTTAACTGGGGTTCACGTGAAGAAGATGAATACGGTATTTTAATAGGTTGCCCTTGGGATGGCACGTTAGACAAATGAAACGTTTTTTAATTCAAGACTGGAATTGTGTGGAAAAAGCAACAATAGTGTGGTGCAAAGGTGTGGTCTGTCATACCTGTCGGCTACGCTTTGAGTGCTGGACTAGCAATGATGATTTTGTCCTGTTGAAAAGGAAATCAGCGTTGGGGGCTTATGAGTTCAATGGTAACTTACTACCTTCTCACATTGAAGGGATGCGGCAAGATGGTTGTCGGTTGGGGATGCGGATTGAGACGCTGATAGAGTATTTAATTGCTGGCAAGAATGAAACAATTCCAGACGGACAGTGGAGCCAGGGATGGGTGTACCAAGCAGGTTGCCAATGTCCAAGCACGACAGCTAGGCACGTTGTTGATACAAACCTGAGAAAAGGGATAGGTATAATGTTCCCTTGTAAGGAATGTAAAGAATCATTTATATGCAAGGCAACAAACAGGTATGTGTCAAAAAGTGGAGGCACAAAATGAGCAAACTATATAACTTCTTTGCGGAAGTTCCATCAAGTTCGGGTAACAGAACGTATACTATAAAAGTAGACGAGAATGGTCTGTTCTCTTGTTCTTGCCCAAGCTGGATATACAACCATCGGGGCAATAGAACGTGCAAACACATTGATGCTCTGCGTAAAGATGGACTTACGGTTGATGGTCGTGGCAGGTTAATCATCGGTATTGATGAGAACAGAACTTGGTACAATAGAGTACCTGTCCTTTGCAAGAACTATCCCAATCAATGCGAGGGATGCAAAATGCGTTTTGTTTGCTGGACACAACGTGAGGCAGAATTTAATCTTAATCAATTAAGACAGGCGGGAGTGTATAAAGATAGATGATAAAAACCCTGAAAGCCGCAACGAATATGCCAGAGTTGCTGTTTATTTGTAGAGAACACAATCTAATGCCAGTGTTGACAGAATCCGTTTGGTTGGGGATGATGTTGACAAGAGTGTTATATGAACAGCACCCTGATGAAACATTGGCTTTATTTGATAGTGGGACACTACTGGAAATTGTGTCCTATGATGATGAAAAAGAACTACTACCTTATATGAAATTACGGCAGTTCGATGTAGGATATAAGGTGGACAAAGAAGGTAAAGGAGAACCTATATGGCAACAGGATACACAGACGCAATAAGTAAAGGAATCTCCTTTGAGGAATTCGTGATAAGCTGTGCCAGAGCTTTTGGTGCGTGTATCACTATGCGAGATGACCCGATGGACAAACCTATTCCTGATAAATTTGAACCATCTGATTATCACGAAAAGGCTCTAGCGCAGGAGAAACGCAATCTATCCAAGCTGATGAAAATGACAGAACAGCAAGCGGATAGCGTGGCAAAACACGAATATGACACAGAACGGAAACGGATTGCAACCAGTGTCGCAAAAAATAAAGACCTTATGGAGAAGTATAATGATATGCTTCGGCAGGTCAATGCGTGGATACCACCCACACCAGAGCATTTTGAATTAAAGAAGTTTATGGCAGACCAGATAACTAAATCTATTGACTTTGATGATATGAGTGGTTACTACAATGAACACCCACCAAAGTTGCTCACTGGCAAGGAATGGTTGGCAACACGTAAAGCAGAGACTCTACGGTCTATTGATTATCATACCAAAGAATACGCTAAAGAGGTTGAAGTTTGCGAGGGTAGGAGTGCTTGGGTTAGAGCCTTACGTGACTCATTACTCTGCGATAAATTTGGCACGGACGAATGTGGCAAATGCACAAAGCGTTTTCGGTGCTTTACGGTGGTAAACTACAAATGATTTGTGAACTTTGTGGTAGAATGATGGACCTAAATGCCAAAAAACCAGACTATTTCTACTTGGTTCGAGGCATTTCTGTATGCGGAGAGTGCTACGAAAGGGAGCTAGTTGAACCCTTAAAGAAGAAAATCGAGGCAAAGAATGTCAGTAGAAAAAGTTAAATTCACAGAGAATGATGATATTGTCTTAGCAGAGAAACCTTTACCATTAGTAGATGTGGACATACAGGATGCCGCATCGGAACGAATTGTAGAAATAGACAGTGGTGAAGGTGCTATTGAACGCTTCCTTGCCAAGATGCGGGGATTCAGACACTATCCACCCGCACATTTTACATATCACGCTTTCGGTAATCAACGAGGAAACTGGACACCTGAGAGAGCAAAGATTCTTGTAGATTATGCCCGTGCTCACGGGATGGAAATTAGAGCGTGGGGAAACGATGAATCAGCTATCAATCTCATTGTATTGAAAGACCCAGATACCAGTGAAAATTCTGGAATGGAAATCTACGAGAAAATGCAGGGCAATTTTGATAGCTATGGTCTTGCAAGCTTCTATGAATTTGAGAAGTGGGGAGTTCCTCTTTGTACGGATGATGATGTTGTTATTGATTGGTTAGAAAACAAATGGGGAATAAAAGTAGGGAAGGGCAACGAATGGGTATCTCTACACTAATAAAAGAAGGCAAAACAGAAATTGAAATTCACGGTATGACTTGTGAGGATTTCATCGTCTGTGAAGATTGCCAAGAGATAGTGGACTTCTGGAAATATGACCACAACATTCAAGACACTGGTCACGAAAACTGCCATTGGAGATACGCTACCATAAAGGAATTGAGAGGATTTGTTGCCGCTTGTGAGGAATACATTCCTTATTGTCCTAAATGTGACTCTATTGTTGACTACGAATTAGCACACAAAAAACGTTGTTCTTGTGGGCAACGTATCAATACAGATAACGTCACTTGGAGAAACTTTCTTGACGAAGAAAAATAAGAGGGAGAAATATGGGCTACACAACTGAGTTTTGGGGACAAATAGACGTAGTACCAGCACTGAATGAGAAAGAGATAGAATATCTTACAAAATTCAGTGAGACACGCAGGATGTTGCGTAAAAATGGTGACTACTATCTCGGCAAAGGGATGTGCGGTCAAGACCACGAAGAAGACATCATAGATTATAATGCCCCACCGTTTGAGCAACCAAGTCTCTGGTGTCAATGGATACCAACGGAAGACGGTAAGCACATCGAGTGGAATACGACAGAAAAGTTCTATTATTCAGCCGAATGGATGTGGTATATTATCCAGCACTTTCTTAAACCAAATCCAATTGCCAAGACTAGGTATCCAGACCAGTTCCAGTTCCTTATAGGGCATAAGTGTGATGGAGTTATTGATGCTCAGGGCGAAGAGGGTGATGATAGGTGGAAGCTTATTGTCAGAGATAACGAAGTGTACGTTCAACAAGGTTCAGTTGTGTTCTCCGAAGATGCACCAATCGGCAATAAAGATTTAGAATTAAAGTATTGCTTTGAGCAACATAAGGGCAGTAAGAAATGCCTCAATTGTGAGACACGATTTAAGTGTTACACGAATGAAAAGCAACCCACGCTCCGTTACGGAACTTTTGGTGCTCAGTCTTTTTGGCGGTAATAAGAGGCTTGACTACACAAAGGGCATATGGTATGATTATATCGTGAGTGGGAAAGTGACTATACCAAGACGCCAAGCGTCAAGGTCAAGTTCCAGAGATTGGGTATTTGAGATGCCGAGAGATAGCTGGATGAAGGCGGCAAAACTAGAACAAATACTTCTCAATCACCGAACTTTTCAAGAAGTTTATTTATTTTATACTGAAGCATTGAGGGCGTGGGTAATTGATGGATGGGTTGATAGAGATACAAAGGTAATTCTGGACAATGTTACTACAAATAAAGTTTATCTGAACACGAATGATACACAAAAGGCACAAATTGTAAGAGAATATATCACTAATGCTCAAGTAGTAGACTGGTTTGGTGATGCTACAAAATGGTTAGGAAAAGTTGAGCACAGTGACACGGCGAGGTTATTCTATATAAATGGTGCTTTCTACAAAGCACAAAGACCTGAGTTAATTAACACCTTGAAGGAAAAAAGTCCCAACAGTACAATTATAATGGTTCTTGTGAACCTATATTCATATGGTAGGCAACGAAATATGGATGCACACTGGAATGAACTGCATTCACTCGGTATAAAGAAGTATTATGGATTTGATTGCATAAAAGAGGCGTTTTCACGACTATGTAACTGTCCTATCAAATTTTATCATTACGAAGATTGGGGTCGCCAAGAAAAATGTCTAGTCGTAGCATAAAAGAACCAGCATTGCTCAGAATTCACGCCAATTTACCAGACTGGTTGGATTACCCAGTCGGCATATTAGCATCTATCCTGATGTTTGTTCTAGTCTTTGGTTACATCGGAGTAGTAATCTGGTTGGCAGTAAAATTCAGCTTATGGTTTCTGTTCCTGCTATTGCTAACACCTGCTGGTAGAGTAAGATTTGGTAAGGAGAAATCAAGTGATAATCACAGTTCAAAATCGGCGTCTTAATCTACAAGAGGGTGATGAAATCTACGTGGAACATCGCTTCTGCGGCAGGTGTGAATGTGACCATACCAAGATTACAGTTACTCGTGGCAATAAAGAGATAGCTGTGTTGGGAGACGACTTGACAGTTGATGGTGACGATGAAGTCTTTGGCGGAGTTGTGGTAGACAAAGATAATAATATTCTCCCCGACCCGCATTGGGTCACACATCTTTTGGCTAATAATAAGTCCTGTATGACAGAAGATAGAATGTATTATGTGGGGTTGTGCGGCAAAGTTCTTGACCACAGTCCTGATAATGAGCACGATAGGATTACATTCTTAACTAGATTGGGGACAATAGACTCAACGTTACGGCAAAAAGAAAGGGACAGGATTTGTCCCAAATGTTTAGAGGTATTTAATGATAGAAACGCTGGCTTGGGTTCTACCAAGACCAAGTAAGTCAAAGTATATTGGTAGTTTTCCTTTGCATTTCGAGAGGAAACTTCTCAACTTACTTGAAATGAATGAAAAGACGCACAAAATTCTGCACCCATTCGGTGGCAAAGCAGAGTTTGGTGTAAGGTGTGACTTGAATCCAGATGTTAAACCTGATTATCTCTGTGATGCCCACGAATTACCTTTTGGAGATAACGAGTTTGATTTGGTAGTTCTTGACCCACCATATAGTGATGAATTATCAGCATCACTCTACAAGACTGGCAAACTTAGTTTTAAGAGATACACTACGGAAGCGGTAAGAGTTTGCAAACCTAACGGATATGTCGTGATGTACCATCGCAGTGCAACGCCAGGA
>Ga0265297_10006314_pt1 | contig 17339 bp, 20 predicted proteins | sample Munlanlwell13791_FD_192502 | JGI IMG/M metagenome (GOLD analysis project Ga0265297, IMG submission 192502) | Leachate microbial communities from a municipal landfill in Southern Ontario, Canada - Leachate well 137-91 | ecosystem: Engineered > Solid waste > Landfill > Unclassified | place...
CTTTAAAAACCCCACGACCTGCCTAGCTCTCTTTATTTTTTTAAGAGATAAAATATATCTCGCTTCGCGAATATCCAACAATTCTTCGCGATTTTTTAAAAAATAAAATCCCCGGCTGCTTTGAACCAGAGATTTTAACAATTGACTATTTTCTAAAATTTTCCAAATTTCGCCAATGGTCGGGGAATCTGCTTCCGTTTTTTCTGAATAAAGCCACTTCCAAATTTCTCCAACCGTCAATGGGTAATCAAAAACATCAAAATAGGCAATGGTAGCCAAAATAGATTTTTCCAGATTATTTTGAACATTCTCCATTGATTTTTGAAATACTTAAACGACTTCCGAGCACCGGGGCGTTTTTCTCTGCTCCCTGAAGAAGGATAATACCGCCGAGCTCTTTTACTGAATCATCGTCAACCACCATTTTTTCTTCATTAAGAAAAACGACCTGATTCCGACCAATTATTATTTCGCTAACTTCTTCTGACAATAATTTACTGATTAAGTTTCTACTTTTAACAACGTAACGCAAAATAGTCTGGGTGTCGCTTTCAATTTCAAAACTTCTAATTTTCCCTAAAAGCAAACCCCCCTTTGTTTCTACCGGCAGGCCGATTAAATTTTTATGACTTATGGTCATGGACAGCTTACTTATAACTAAGATTATGGCGCTATTTGTCGTTTGTCGTCAGCCTTCTTGTCTTTTTTAAGATAAAAATGTTGCTGGAAAACAGTCAGAAGAGTAGTAAGAAACCAATAAAAGGTCAGGCCACCGGGTAAAGTCGCGCCGATAAAAACTGTTATAGCCGGCATAAAATATAACATCTGCTTATTCATCATCGCGGCCATTCCTTCGTCTTTTGACCCCGTAACTTTTTGCGGCGGTTTCTGTCGAGGCATCATTTTCGCCTGCCAAAACTGCGCGGCGCCAGCGAGGATTGCTAAAATTATGTTTGGCTTCGAGAGATCAAGAATTCCGAAAGAAACGGCGTTAATATGGCCAGGATTAGCCACGAAAGAGTAGAGATTTTCCAACCCTTGTGAACTCAAGCCGTGAATAAAAACCTGATAGACAGCGATTAAAAACGGAAGCTGGATCAAAATCGGTAAACAAGAAGACAATGGATTAACTTTATGTTCTTTATAGAGATCCATCATCGCCTTGGACATCTCTTCTTTTTTATCTTTATACTTAACTTTCAATTCCTCTATCTTGGGCTGAAGTTCGGCGAGCGATTTTTGGGCACGGATTGCCTGTAAGGAAAACGGATAAAGAATTAATTTAATTAAAATTGTCAAAAGCACGATTGCCACGCCAACATCGTGCCCCGGAATAATATTATAAAACCAGACCAGCAGATTAAAAAGCGGCTGATAAAAAATTGTGTTGAAAAGTGTAATCACAAAATTGAGAAATTAAATAATTATACACGAAGCTTTTAATTTATTATTTTGATTCTTCAGATTTTTCTTCTTCGGCCGGTTTTTCTTCCTCTTTATTTTCTTTTTTATTTTCTTTATTTTCCAAACTCTCCTCCGTCTCCGCAGGCGCTCCCTTGGCCGCCTCCCCCGTCGCGACTTCTCCGCCGCCAATATTAATTTTCCAGCCAGTCAACTTTGCAGCTAAACGGACATTTTGTCCACCGCGCCCTATTGCCAAAGAAAGCTGATCGTCTTTAACTTCAACAAAAGCTGATTTCTCTTCTTCACTAATTTCAATATTGGAAATTTTAGCCGGGGAAAGGGCATTCGCAATAAGATCTTTTACGTCGTCGCTCCATTGAATAACATCTATTTTTTCGCCATTTAATTCATTGATGATTGTCTGGATGCGCGTGCCTCGCTGGCCGATACATGATCCGATCGGATCAATATTTTCATCTTCGGTTGAAACCGCAACCTTAGATCGGGAGCCGGCTTCTCGGGCGATTGCCCTTATTTTCACCACGTCATTCGCCACTTCGGGAATTTCAAAAGTGAAAAGTTTACGAAGAATTTCCGGATGAGCGCGAGAAATAATAATCTGCGGCCCCTTGGTCGTCATGGTTACTTCTTTCAAATAAAATTTCATACGCGAACCCGGCGTATATTTTTCTTTTTCAATTTGCTCTTCGGGCGGCAAAAGCGCAGTCACGTGGCCGAGATCAACCAATACCATTCTGCCTTCAGTTCGTTGCACTACTCCCTGCAAAATTTCTCCCTCTTTACCCTTAAATTCATTATACAAAGTGTCGCGCTCAGCTTCTCTTAATTTTTGAATAATTACTTGCTTCGCGGTTTGAGCGGCCATTCTGCCAAATGCTCCTGGCACTTCGAGCTCGGTTTTTATAACTTCGTCTAATTTCGCGTCAGCTTTAAGCGCCCGCGCTTCGACAAGGCTTAAATTTAATTTTGGATTAAATTTTAATTCTTCTTCACCCTCGGCTTCTTCTGGCTTTTCTCCTTTTTCTTTTTTCTCTTCGGGCAGTCCTTCTTTAATTCTCTCTTCTCTTTCTTTTTTTTCTTCCTCATATTTGGCGGCGAGTTCGTCGGCGACCACGGTTTTAATATCAAAAACCCGAAAATCTCCAGATTCCGGATTAAATTCAACTTTAATATTTTGATTTTTAGTGCCAAAATCCTTACGGTAAGCTGCTGCGAGTGCCGCCTCTATTGTTTCAATAACCGATTCTGGTTTAATATTTTTTTCTTCGCAAATTTGCTTGATGGCCTGATAAATAGGTGAAGCCATAATTTCTAATATTTACTTTTACTTATTAAATAAACTAGTCCGAAAGGAACTAGTTACATTTTTATGATAACACATGGTAATAAATAAATCAAGGGTTACCAGCCAACCACGTCTTTTTCGTGGCGCAAATTTTTTAGACGGCCATCATGCTCCATTTCTATTCCAATCGCGTCAATCCGATAATCAGCTTCGTAAAGATCGTGGGCCGCAAGATATGCCTCGGCGGTCATGGCTAATTTATATTGTTTTCTCTCATCGATCGCCTCCTCCGGAGAGCCAAACTCCGTACTGATTCTCGTTTTTACTTCAACAAAAACTACCATTTCCCCTTCTTTCGCTATAACGTCGATTTCTCCTCCGCGCGTCCGAAAATTTTGGCCAAGGATTTTGTAGCCTTGTTTTTTTAAAAAAACGCAAGCCAATTCTTCTCCCAACTGTCCCAAATCTTGGCGGTCGCGCGACATTATTTCTCTAAACTAAATATTTAAGGTATTTTTGTTTCTTCTCTAGCTCATCCTTTTCTTTTGGCATTTTCCTGATGGCGTAAAGAACAATAAAAATCACCCAAACGATAAGACCGATAAACCAAAACAAAAACCAAAAACGGCTGCCTAAAAGATAAATTTGTTCATAACTAAAAAACAACACAACAAAACCAATTAAACCCATTGTGGAAAACATTTTTTTTAATTTTCGGAGAAGTTTCACTAGCGGCGGATTTTGTTTTTTGGCTTTCGCCGATACTCCGCAAACAATCGCTAACGCCAAAAATATAGCGAAGAAAACCGCCAAAATAATTACCGTCCGGTCGCTCGGAGCCACCGGCCGAAAAGCAAACCAAAAATTTAAATCTAGCAATCTCGCAAAATTAATCATATTTACTTTTTTAATTTTATTTTTATTATTTAGAAAATACCAATCCGTAATGATATGGTCCTGCCTTGAATTCTTTAACTTCGGTCAAACCATTAACTCGCGCTAATTCTCTAACCACATCTTTATTGAGACGACGATCAAGCGGCGGACCGAGCGGCGAGGCACTAAGCCCCCATTCAATAACCGCTATTTTTCCACCCTTCTTTGCGAGTCTTACTGCTTCTCTAAAAACTTCTTCTTTTTTGGAAATTTGAAAAAGCGTGTTGGCCAAAAAAACTAAATCAAGGCTACCCTCCTTAATGTCTGTGGCTCCATAAATTTCAAGGTTTGACCAAACTGTCTCTATGTTACCCACCCCCTCAAGCCTTGCTCTGCTTTTTACTGCCTCAAGAACCGATTTTAGAAGATCTACAGCGTAAACAATTCCTTCTTTTCCGACGATTTTTGCCGCAGGAATCACAAAATGGCCGGCCGCCCCGCAACCCAAATCAGCCATTTTGACGCCAGTTCCCAAGCCGACTTGTTCAAAAATAGAATATGGGTCAAGCAATCTGTTGCCGCCGGAAATTTTTAAAATTTTCAATTCTTCGGGCATAAATTCAAAAAATTAATTTATTGTTTCTAAATTCAACGTTGCCCAAATAATGGACCGAAAATCGCCATCAATAACCCTTCAATCATCCCCGTCATAATCATCAGGGAAATGATAATTGCCAAAATGCCTATGAGTTTATAAAAAAGCCTTGTCCCCCCCTCGGAACCAAGATGGATTTCCGCCCAGTTTATTCGGCCAAAAAAAGACAGGAGCCATTCCGATCTTATGACCATTATTGAACCGATTACTATGCCGACGATTCCGACGATAATTCTTGTAATCATAATTTAAATCATGGACGCTATAGGATTTGAACCTATGACCCCTTCCGTGTAAAGGAAGTGCTCTTCCGCTGAGCTAAGCGTCCTCAAAATGCCCAGGAGAGGACTCGAACCTCCAATCCCTTGCGGGAACATGCACCTCAAGCATGCGCGTATACCAATTCCGCCACCTGGGCGAGGTAACATCCAATTTATCACACTTTAAAAAATTTGGCTACCCCTATTTCTGTTCCCAGCTGATGGCTTGCACCGGACAATTTTCAATGGATTTTTGAATGCACTCCTTATTCGCTTTATAATCGACTCCTTCCAAAATTTTAGATTTTCCGTCGTCAAGTTTAAAAATTGTCGGACAAAGCGATTCGCAAAGTCCGCAGCCTATACACAAATCTCTGTCTATTTTTGGTTTCATATTAAGGGCTTTATTTTTATTTAAAATAATCTATTTTTTCCGACAATAATTTTTAGTTGGCGCGGTAATATTTGAACTTCGGCAGGAGTACTAATTAATTTTAAACCATCAACTAAAATTTTTGATCCTTCGTTTCCTTCCAAAAAAATTTTACGGATGGAAAAATGACTTTTCCCGTCTTGCAAGGAGCTCCCCTTTCCAATTTTTTTTAAAAAATTTCTTTCAGATGGCCTGATACGCGCTTCAAGATAACCGTCTTCCGGATCGGCTTGCTCTTCCCGCGTGGGTAGATTGTAAATTTCCACCAAATTATTCGTAAGCGATTTTACTTGGTATTCTTTTCCATATCTTAAGCTTACTTCCGATCCTGCCTTGAGGTGAGCGAGAAAATAAATATCATTGATTTTTCCCAAATCTATTTTTCTAATTAAGCGGCTAGAAAGGCAATCGCAGGCCAAAAGGCCTTCCTCAACTCCCAAAGTTTTTGTTATCTCATTTTTCGGACCTATGGGAATCATGCCGATAGTTAGATTAAAATCGCCAACGGCGTTTACCACCCTTGAAAGCGTTTCATCGTTTCCCACCGCCACGACAGTATCCACTCCCCTTTTTATTCCTTCCAAAATCAGCTCTCGAGGGTCTTTAAAAAGATTCAGGCGATTTACCCGCCCTTGCAATCCAAGATCGGCGAGACGATTTTCAATAATCGTCATTGGGCGGAGATACTTTTCCTCCGAGAGAAAAGCATCGTAAATATATTGATACATAACAGAAATCTAAAAACGAAACTAAAAAATACAAAACCTCAACTATTTTTTATTGTTCTTTTTTAGGGGGTCATTATCCTGAAAATGAGGGAGAGGCAGGGCGTCGTTACACATTGTACATTTGCCGTTCATTAGCGCTCCCGCAGCCATGATAATTGTCTTCGCTTCAATGTCTCCGTAGATTTTTGATGTGTCGGTAAGTTCCAATCGCCCACTCGCTTTTATATTACCCTTGATCTCTCCGGCGATAAAAGCATTATTAGCAAAAACGCTAGCGGAAATTTTCGCACCCACGCCGACCTTCAAATCTTTTTCAGTTTTTAAAGATCCGTGAACTACCCCCTCCACGGTCACATTGCCCTTACTTGTAAAGTCCCCTTCAACTTTTACCGACGGCCCGATAATTGTTTCTACGTCCCCTCCTTCTTTCGGATAGATTTCTTTAAACATAAATTTTAATTTTAAAACTAATTTTTAAAATCACTCTTTCATTTTACCACCTTAAAATCTCTAAAACAAGCCCCACAAAATTTACATCTCCTCCGGCGCGGCCATGCCTAAAATTGCCAAACCCTTCGACAAAACAATCCTTACTGCGCCAATCAGGGCGATCCTTGCTTTTTCGGCCTCCGGGTCTGCGCCGATAACTTTAACGTCTCGATAAAAATCACTAAAAATTTTTGCTAAATCATAAAGGTAATCGGCAAGCACAGCTGGATTATAAGCGCGCGCCGCTTTTTCCAAAATTTCGGGAAACTTAGCCAATTCAACCACCAAATTATACTCCCATTTTTCCCTGAGCTTATCAAAATCAACCTTACCCGATATTTTTATTCCCGCCTTGCGAATAATGGAACAAATTCTCGCGTGAGAATATTCAAGGTATGGTCCAGTCCGGCCGGAAAAAGACAAAGATTTTTTTGGATCAAAATGCATGTCAGTTTCTGGATCCACCTGCAAAATAAAATATTTAAGCGCGGCAAGAGCAATTTCTAAAGCGCGGTGTTGTTTTTCTTTATCCGAAAGATCCGCATGTCTTGATTTTATTTCTTCCGCGGCATAATTTTCCAATTTATCCATTAATTCATCCGCGTCAACAACCGTGCCGGACCGCGACTTCATTTTTCCTTCAGGCAAATAAATCATCCCGTGACTTAGATGATATAAATTTTTTGCCCACTCATATCCCAATATTTCCAAAATTTTAAATAATTGTTTTAAATATAAATCCTGCTCCGAACCTACACAATAAATCGATTTAGTCAGTTTATATTCGTCAAATTTTAATTTTGCCAAATATAAGTCCTGCGTGACATAAAGTGCGGTGCCATCCGCCCGAAGCAAAACTTTATCCGGAAGTTTGTTGCCAAGCCGGGTGATAACGGCGCCGCTTTCATCTTTTAAAAATTTACCCGCGGCGAGCCCGTCCGTAATCATCTTTTTTCCTTCCTTGTAAATTTTGCTTTCAAAATAAATCTTATCAAATTTAACACCAAGTTTTTTATAAGTTTCGGCAAAACCGTCTAAAGCCCACTTCGTCATTTTTTTCCAGAGAGCCACGACTTTTTTATCTCCGGCTTCCCATTTTTCAAGCATCGCCCGCGTTTCATCCTCAAGTTTTTTATCTTCCTCTACTTTGGCCGCGTACATCACATAAAATTTTCCCACGAAATGATCTCCTTTTATTTTTTCCGAAACCGGAGTTTTCTCATTTCCCCAATGATTGTATGCCACCATTGATTTGCAAATATGCGCCCCACGGTCGTTTACCAAACTCGTGCGAATAACTTTAGCGCCAACTGCCGAGAGAAGGTTCGCCATAGCCTCGCCGAGCAGGGCGTTTCGCAAATGTCCAAGGTGTAAAGGTTTATTGGCATTTGGCGAAACATATTCAATCATTATTTTTTCTTTTTTGAAAATTTTTGAATCTCCAAATTTTTCTTTTTCTTTTAAAATTTGATTTAAAACCAGGCTAGCCATTTCTCTTTTATCAAGAAAAAAATTAAGATACGGTCCGGCCGCAACAATTTTCCCGACAATCCCGGCTGGTAAAATTTTCTCACCCAATTCTTTGGCAATTTCCGGCGGAGAATTTTGAAGAATCTTGACAAAACTAAAACAAGGCAAAGATAAATCGCCGAATTCCGAATTTGGTGGAAAAACAAAATCGTCTTCCGAAATTTCCAGAGACGGAAAATATTTTCTAACTAATCCCACTATTTCTTTTTTTATTTTTAGCCACATGGAATTTTAACTTTTAACTTTTACAAAATGTCTCTTTCCTTTTTGTATTAAAACTCCCTCAGCGGAAATTTCCACTATTTCATTTATATCATTAATAATTTGATCACCAACTTTCACGCCGCCCTGTTCCACGAGGCGCCGAGCCTCGCCCTTGCTCGCCGCTAACTTCGTCTCCACAAGCAATTCTAAAATATTTATTTTTTCACTATCTATTTTTACTTCTTCCACTTCTTCCGGCGCTTCTTTTTTCTGAAAAATTTTCACAAAATTTTCTTCTGCTTTTGCTGCATCATCAGCTGAGTAATATAAAGTCACAATTTCCCGCGCCAATCTCATCTTCGCGTCGCGCGGATCGCCGGCCAAAATATTTTTAATTTCGTCCATTGGTACGCGCGTGCAAATTTCAAAAGCTACAGGCATTAAAGTATCTGGCCAGCTCATCACTTTTCCATACATCTCCTCGGGCGCGTCCAGAAGCGTTACCATATTTCCCTCACTCTTTCCCATCTTTTTTCCGGTTGGATCAACAAGCAATTTTGTCGTCAAAACAAACTTTTCCTTTTTTCGATTTTTCATCATATCGCGTCCGACAAGCATATTAAAAGTCTGATCATTGCCGCCGATTTCTGCATCAACACTCATTGCCACAGAATCATAACCCTGAAGCAAGGGGTAAATAAATTCATGCAAATAAACCGGCTTAGCTTCCTGCATTCTTTTTTGAAACATATCGCGCTCAAGCAGCCGCTGAACCGTAATTTCCGAACCTAATTCTAAGAAATCCCCCGCCCTCAGTTTCCCCAGCCACTTACTGTTATATTTAAGATCAACTTTTTTCATATCCAAAATCTTTCCCGCCTGCTTAGCGTAATTTTTACAATTTGCTAGCACTTCTTTACGCGTCAATTTTTTTCTTGTCGCTGTTTTATCAGTCGGATCACCAATCATGCCGGTAAAATCTCCAATCAACAAAATTACTTTATGCCCGAGTTCTTGCAATTCGCGTAATTTCAAAAGCACGACGCCATGACCAATATGGAGTGTCGGCCCGGTCGGGTCAATGCCGTTGTAAATGGTCAATTGCTTTCCGCTTCGGAGCGCCCTTCCAAAATCTTGCTGCGACGGATAAACATTTTCCACTCCCCGCGTTAAAAATTCTTGGATTTTTTTCTCGTCGGTATTAATTTTCATAAATTCATGCCAAATTTTTTAATTGCTCTTTAATTTTTTGAATCTTTTCTTTCTGCGCTTCCAATTTTTCTTTTTCTCCGGAGACAAGTTCTTTCGGCGCGTTCGCAAGAAAAGATTTATTAGATAATTTATTTTCCAAAACTCCCAAATATTTTTCCGTTTCAAATAATTCTTTTTCTAACCGTGTTTTTTCTTTGGCAACATCCACGAGCCCAGCGAGTGGCAAATAAACCTCCACGCCTCCTACAACCGCTCCGGCCGACTTCGCCAGTTTCTTACCGGATTTTTTAATTTCTAAATTTTCTACTCGCGCCAAAACTTTAATGACCTCCGCCTGCTCTTTTAAAAATTTTACTTTTGCGCCGGCGTAAATTATAGCCGAAATTTTCTTCGCCGGCTCTATCTTATAATCTGCCCGCATCGCCCGAATCGTAGCAATTATTACATTAACCAGATTAATGTGTTTGCAAACCAATTTATCTTTAGTTTTGCCGACCTCAGGCCATTTCTCAATCATCAATAAACTTTTGCCGTCTACTTTCTCCCACAATTCCTCTGTGACAAACGGCATAAATGGATGCCATAACTTTAATAAATTTTGCAAAACATATAACAAAATTTCATCTTTGTCCTTTTCTATCTTACTAACTTCAATATAAATATCAGCAAATTCACCCCACGTAAACTCTCTCAATCGTTCACCAGCTGTAGAAAAATTAAAATTACCGAGATTATGCCCAACGGTCTCGATTATCTGATTTAATAAACTTAAAATATATTTATCATAATCAGTTTTTGGCTTCGGTTCTTTAAGAATAATCTTGGAATTTTTAGCTGTGGTTAAAACATATCTTCCAATGTTCCATAACTTATTCGTAAAATTTCTAAAGCCGGCGATTTTTTCCTCATTTAACTTTGTATCATTACCCGGCGAAGTGCCGAGCACCAAACTCAAGCGCACCGCGTCCGTGCCATATTTTTCTATCATGTCCAGCGGATCAATAATATTGCCGAGCGACTTACTCATCTTTCTCCCCTTTTCATCTCGAACCAGTCCGTGGAGATAAACATTTTCAAAAGGAATATCACCCAAAACATAAGTTGTCATCAAAATCATTCTGGCAATCCAGAAAAATAAAATATCATAACCGGTTTCCAAAACTGAAGTCGGGTGATAAGTTTTTAAATCTTTTATTTTTTCCGGCCAACCCAAAGTTGAAAAAGTCCAAAGCCCGGACGAAAACCATGTATCCAAGGTGTCAGGATCTTGTTTCCACCCCTCACCTTTCGGCGCTTCAACGCCAACATATATTTCTTTATCTTTGTACCAAACCGGCACGCGATGTCCAAACCAAATTTGGCGGGAAATACACCAGTCGCGCAGATTTTCCATCCAGTGAAAATAAACTTTTTCAAATCTATCCGGAATGATTTTTATCTTCTTCTGATTCTGACCAAAAACGCCTTTTTTAACCGCTTCAATAGATAATTCTTTCAATGATTTTTTATATTTTGGAATTTTTTTATTAACATCAATAAACCATTGGAGCGAAGGCAATGGCTGAACCGCTGTACCACAGCGGTAACAAATAGATAAATTATTTTCTATTTCTTCTTCTTTTTCAATTAACCCCGCTGTTTTTAATTTTTCCACGATGAGCTCCCGCGCCGCATCTGTCATTTTTCCGGAATATTCGGCAAAGCCATCTCGGATTTTTCCTTGCTCATCAACCACTTTTATAATCGGCAAATTATTTTTCTCCGCCATTTGCCAGTCAATCATAGAATGCGCCGGCGTAACGCCAAGCGCGCCCGTGCCAAAATTCATATCAATCGACCTATCGGCAATAATTTTTAATTTTAATGGCACGCCGACAAAATTTACCTCGTATATTTTACCAACATATTTTTTGTAGCGTGCATCTTCCGGATTAACCGCCACGGCCGTATCGCCTAATTTTGTTTCCGGCCGGGTTGTCGCTATGGAAAATGGAAAATCTTTACTATATTTAAAAGTATAAAATTTTGCTTTTTGTGTTTTGTATTCCACTTCATCATCCGCCAAAGTTGAGCCGCATCTCGGACACCAATTCACAATCCTCTCCCCACGATAAATCAATCCGTCATCGTACATTTTTTTAAAAACCGTGCGTACGGCTCGCGACCGCGGTTCGTCCAGTGTGTAGGCCTCGCGGGACCAATCGCAGGATGATCCCATTTTTTTGACCTGATTTTTTATTGTGCTTTTTGTGCTCGTAATAAATTTATCCACTTCAGCCAAAAACTTTTCCCGACCTAAGTCATGGCGGATTTTTCCTTCGCGTTCTTTCAAAAGTTTTTCCACCTTAGTTTGGGTGGCAATCGCCGCGTGATCGGTCCCCGGCAGCCATAATGCTCGCTCGCCTTTCATCCGGTGATAACGGATTAAAATATCCTCAATCGCAAGCATCACGGCATGGCCCAAATGCAAGGTTCCTGTGACGTTTGGCGGAGGCATAACAATAGAAAATGGCTTACCTTGACACGGCAAATTATCAGGATTAAAATATCCTGATTTCTCCCATTTTGTGTAAATTTCGTTTTCCACAGCGCCTGGATTATAAGCTTTTTCCAATTCCTTCATAAATAAACAAATATTTGGCGAACTTAGTTGATTTTAATTCCTTTATTCTAACAAAAAAACCTTAAAATAACAATCTTATGCACAATTGACACTATTTTACGCTTCAACTATACTGATTAACTATTTAACTGAATAACCAATTAACCAAATCTGTGGCTTTAAACCTGACCCAACAAATATTTGAAACAATACAAAAAAGCAGTCATCCCCTGATTGCTTTTCGCAAAAGCTGGAGCGGCGATGCCGTAGCCACTAGTTTGGCATTGCGTTCTGTCTTAAAAAAACTCGGAAAGCCAATGGTTGACGTGGCCTCCGACGGTTTTACCGCACCGAAAAAATTTACCTTCCTCCCTGAGGTCGGCGCCATTAAACCAACTATTAATAATCTAAGAAAACTGATTATTAGCTTGGATGTAGCCCAAAACCGAATCGGCGATCTGCATTATGAAATGCAGGGAAATAAACTAAATATTTTCGTCGCTCCGGAAGAAAAAAATATTGAAGCGAAAAATATTTCCACCGCTCTTTCCGATTATCGCTACGATCTCGCCGTAGTGCTCGATACGCCAGACCTGGAATCGTTAGGAAATGTTTATCAGCAAAACTCAGATTTTTTCTATCGTACGCCGGTCGTAAATATCGATCACAACCCTTCCAACGAACAATTTGGCCAAATTAATCTCGTGGAAATGAACGCAACTTCCACCGCGGAAATTCTTTTTAATTTTTTAGAATCTTTAGACCCGCAATTAATTGACGAAGAAATCGCTACCTATTTGCTTGCTGGTATGATTTCCAAAACCAGAAGTTTTAAATCTCCGAATGTCACGCCGCGAACCCTGGGTATCGCTTCCCAACTTATCGCCCGCGGCGCCCGGCGCGAAGAGATTATTAAAAATCTTTACCAAACAAAAACTATTGGCACTTTAAAACTTTGGGGTAGAGTTTTGATGCGATTAAAAAACGACCCTTCGGCGAAAATTGTCTGGTCTCTTTTAACACGCGACGATTTTATAACTTCTGGCGCAGAAGTTGAGGAATTGCCTGAAGTGATTGATGAATTAATCGCCAATTCCCCCGACGCGAATATTGTTGTTCTTTTTTATGAAATTCCCTACCTGAATTCCCCGGAAGCAAAAATTTGCTGTCTTGTAAAAACCCTAAAAGGCACAACGGCTGATCGGCTGATTTCTCACACTGCCGAGGGCGGCAAAGATTTTAAACAATTTTGTCTCACGGGCATGAAATTGACTGACGCGGAAAAAGAAATTATAGAAGAGATAAAAATGAATTTGCTTTTAAAAAAATAATCGTATAAAATATTATTATACGATTCGCGGGCGGCTAGCTCAGCTGGTTAGAGCGTTACATTGACATTGTAAAGGTCACAGGTTCGACTCCTGTGCCGCCCACCAAAAAATCCGTCGCTGATTTGGCAGACGGATTTTTTATTTACTAAACTTCTATCTTAGTAATTCTGGCACCACGGTTCGTAGAATGACCTCGGTTTGCCGCAAGCCGGGCACTTCGCCGGCGGCTCAGTTCCTTCGTGGATATAACCACAATTTAAACATTTCCACTGAATCGGCTGCTCGCTTTTGAAAACTCTTTGCTCTTTAACTTTTTCCAAAATAATTTTATATCTTTTCTCGTGCTGCTCTTCCACCTCGGCTATCTCGCGGAACATATCGGCAATTTCATTTTCCCCCTCCTCGCGGGCGACTTTTTCAAAATCCGGATACATCTCATTCCACTCCCAATGCTCGCCGGCCGCCGCGGCTTCTAAATTTTCCGCCGTGCTGCCAACCGCTGATACACCGTAATTTTCAAAACTCGTCGTGACTTCGCCTTTCATAAAACTTATCTCGCGTTCGGCGTGTGCTCGTTCGTTATCTGCCGTTTCTTCAAAAACCCTGGCAATTCCTTCAAATCCTTCTTCCCTCGCTCTTTTCGCAAAAAAAGTGTATTTGTCACGGGCCATGGCTTCGCCAGCAAAAGCCTTCCGTAAATTTTCTTGAGTTTTAGACATAAAACAAAAAATTTAAATTTGTTCTTCTTCTCCGCCGGCTTCTTCCTCTTCCCCCTCTATTAATTCCATCTCTTCTTCACAACAAACTAAGGTTCCACCGCCGACCTCGACTACGGTTGTCTCGTTTCCGCAGACGTTGCAGTGGTACTTTTCTCCGATGTTTTTGACTGCCATAAAAATAAAAATTAAAAATTATTCCTCTTTTCCATTTAAACAATAATATCCCGAAGTAAGATTGTTTTCTTGATGCACAACGCAATTCATACAGGTGCACCCTTTCATGGGAACTTCACAAGAACTTTTGTCTTGGGCACAAAAAAGTTTTTGGTGTCCGCCGCGCATGCACTCATTATAGCTTGGGCATGGTTCGCAGCCGCATTTCTCAAAATTTTCTTGGTTGTCTTGGACCATAAAATTAAAATTAATTTTTATTCTGCCGTCGGAATAATTTTTTTGTAATTGAATTTCACCTCGGAAAATTTTATCACATTGTTGGCCACGGCCCGAACAGATTCGCGGGTGCGTTTGTCCTTCGCAAAATAATTATTATCTTCTTGGGTTTTGTAATTCGCTCCGTGCGTCGTATAAGCGATGCCAAAGGGCGCGAGAGGACATCCCAAATTTTCTAAATACATAAAAATATCAAAAGCTGTTTTGTACGCCCCGTCCTCGTGGCCATTTATAATTATGCCGCAAGTTTTTCCGAGCATTGGCGTCGTGCCATTCACTAAAAACATATTTTGTAATGCCGTCAGCCGATCAAGAAAATGTTTCAAAAGTGCTGACAGATTATTCCAATTTATCGGCGAAACAATAATAAACCCCTTGCACTTCTTGAGCAAAGGGTAAAAATACTTCATATCATCATCCTGATTTTGACAGGGATCTTTGCATAGATTTTGAAACATTGAATAGCAGTGCCAACACATATCAACTCTACACTCGCACAAATTTATAACCTGATACGATTTTTTTTGTTCTTTAAAAACTTCTGCCACCATTTCCGTAAAAAGGCGGGTGTTGTGTGCGCGATGTTTTGAACCATTGATAATTAAATAATCCGTCGGCTTCAAAGCTTTAGCGCGTTCGGACGACGGCTTAACTGGCATCAAATCAAATTCTCCCGTCTCAGAGCCACAACGCGGACAATTTTTTGGCGGCCTCTCGCCAGAATGGATAAAACCGCAAGTATTACAAACCCACATTTTTTTAGCCATACTCCGCTAGAAGTCCGTTATAATAACAGACTATATTAAATAAATTAAACAAATCTTCTGTCAAAAACTGTTAAAATTATAAGGAAAAATTTTATTTAAAATTTTTCGCCAAAAATTTCTAACGGGGCGTCTGCTTTTTATTCTACAACTACCCTGCCGGTCATATTTGGATGTGGGGCGCAATGATAAGGATAAACGCCCGGCGTTTCAAATTTTTTGGTAAAACTTTGGTCTTTGCCAAAAAGTTCGCTACCCCAATTCTCGCCCGTCACGGTATGATCTACCGAATCGCGGTTTGTCCAGGTAACTTCTCCACCCGCGGCAATCATCACACTCGGTGGGCTAAAAGAAAAATTCTCAAGTAAAACCGCGGCTGTTTTAGGAGACTCTTCATCGGGCTGATTTACATTAACCGACGGCGGCAGAATATTTTCGTTTGTTGGCGCAATGTTATTTGCCGCCGGAACATTAGCGGCCGGCACGTTCGTCCCAGGCGTTGAAGCTGGAGTTGTCCCATAACAGCCTGCGCCCGCCAAAACCAAAATTGCTAAAATAAAAATGACAAAATTAATTTTTTTCATAAAATTCATTTAATTAATAGTAAAATTGAAAAACCAAATTCCCAAACCATAATAGGCATGGAAAAAACCAGCGATCAAAAGCAGCATCGCGTTGATTTTATGAAGCTTCAAAAGATTCATCCTACCGCGGCGCGTCATCATTATGCCGAGATAAATTTGGAATAATAAAAGCGCGCCCAAGGCAATGCCCAGCCAAATATTTATCGGCCGGCCGAAAAGGATCGGCACTGTCGTTAAAAAATCCATACATTTTTAATTACCTAGTTACCCGACTACCTAATCACTCAATTTCAAACACTCTCCCACAACCCGTGGATATTACATTCTTCCCTAGCAATAAGAATATCTTCCGGTTTTAAATCAGGGATTTCAAAAACTGCCTCAGCCGGTTTTCCTACTTCAAATTTTTTTCGTTCCACAAGCTCCTTGTTCCGATAAAGTTCAGCCCACATAATATGATGAGTCTCTTCCATCGGATGCGGAACAAGCCCGACTTTAACCAGCACTTCGCCGCTTCCCTGCCGCATAATTACCGGCGTGTGCTTTTGCTCAAGCTCGGTCGGATTCATAAAATCTTTCATTTTTTGAATTTCCATATTTCTCTCCTTTTTATCGCGCCACGAAGCGCCTTATTCCACATCATTATAATAACACAAACTTAACTTTTAGAATATTTGCCGTAAAAACAACGCCAACGCTGCCCGAGAGCGACAATTTATTTATTTTATTTTCAATTTTTTTATTTTTTCTCAAAAAACATCCCTGAAAGGGCAACCCACAAACCGCCAAAAGCCGCCACGCCGAAAACAAGACAAAAAACCCAACCAAGAACAGGAATCAACCCAATTAAACTCATCAACGCAATACCAACCACAACTGTTTTCCAATTAAAATTGAATTCTTTATTTTTTGAGAAAAGCTTCCAAATCAAACTTCCAAATGCCATACCCCCTAGAGCTGGACTTAAAATCATGAGGAAGAAATACAGAAGCAAGGCGCCGCCGCCAAGGAAGCCGCCGATTATCGTGATAAAAGAAATAATCGCCGCGATCGGCAAACAAATCGCCATGGCTGCGCCGCGCAATAAATCCCAACCAAATTCTTCCAAATTCCTTTTAACAAATTCTTTTGTCTGGCGCTGAAAAATCCAGTAAAGAAGCAGGCCGACCAAAAGGACCGACAAAAATTTCAAAACCCATACTCCAAAGAGAAATCCCCAGATTGCCTCTTTATTTCCCTCTTTTTGAATTTCAGTTTTTTTAAAATCAATCGCTCCACCAATCACAGCCGCCGGATCAATTTTAGCTTCTTCCATCGCCTCATAAGAAAGCGCGCCCGCAATTTCCGCGTCGGGGCCAATCGTTAATTTTCTAACTTTCGCAAAAACATTTCCGTAAACTTTTCCATTAATAACCGCTTCATCACCATAAATTTTAAGGCCGCTTTTTGTCTCACCGGAAAAGGTTACCATTCCACCGGCCAAAGTTACGTCCTTTCCAAAAGTCGCCTCTTCCGACACACTTACCTGGCCGCCTATCGCAATTGCCTCTCCAGCCACTGCCGCGCCAACCATCACCGTCCCGCCCATAACCCGAATATCTCCCCCAACCAAACCAATCAAACTCACAGTTCCTCCCGCCACTGCTAAATCCTCCACCACTTCCCCGGCAAAAAGAATTGTTCCTCCCGCTGCGAGAAAATCTCCCTCAACTACTCCGCTCAAAATTACATTATTTCCGACGGTATAAAGATTGTCGGAAATTGTTTTGTCTTTGCCTAAGGCAAACTCTTC
>Ga0265297_10006315_pt1 | contig 17338 bp, 12 predicted proteins | sample Munlanlwell13791_FD_192502 | JGI IMG/M metagenome (GOLD analysis project Ga0265297, IMG submission 192502) | Leachate microbial communities from a municipal landfill in Southern Ontario, Canada - Leachate well 137-91 | ecosystem: Engineered > Solid waste > Landfill > Unclassified | place...
TTATTCCTATTCCCGGACTTGACGGTTCACGCATTCTTTTCGCCTTTATAGAAGGAATCAGAAAAAAACCAATCAAACAAGAAACAGAGAATCTTATTTTAAGCATTGGTTTTTATTTATTGTTAATCTTGGCTGTCTTGCTTACTTATCAAGATTTAGCGCATTTATTCAGTAAATTTTTCAAATAAAGAGTTTTCTTTAAAAAATTAAACCTGAAAAGGTGAGAATTTTTTAACTAGAAAACCTTTACCCCCTTCTTTTGAGCGCTCTTCGGGGATTAAGAAATATTAAGAGCGTCTAAAAGGAGGGGGTACTCAAATTTTTAGTAAAATTTTTCGCCCCGCCAAAATTTCAATTTAAGATTTAATTGTCTAAATAATATAATTAACTATTTAATTTAAAAGGTTCAAATTATCTACTGCCAAATTTTTGGCGGGTTAAAAATTTCAAAAAATTTCGTATGCGGCAAAGTAATTTTTTTACCAAAACTTCTAAAACCGACCCGAAAGATGCGGCTACTTTCAGCCATAAATTTTTGGTAAAAGCCGGTTATATCAATCAATTAACCAGCGGTGCTTGGTCTTTATTGCCTTTGGGTCTGCGCGTTTATAAAAAAATTGAAAATATTATTCGTGAAGAAATGAATGCTCTTGGCGCGGAAGAAATTTTAATGCCTTCTCTTCAACCTAAAGAATTATGGCTTGAAACAGGGCGTTGGGACACAATTGATCCGCCTTTGTTTAAGGTCAAAGATCGCCATGAAAAATGGTTGGCGCTTGGCTCAACTCACGAAGAAGTGGTCACCGACTTGGCCAGGCTTTACATTGAATCTTATAAAGATCTGCCAAAAGCGGTTTATCAAATTCAAAATAAATTCCGCAATGAAATGCGACCGACCGGTGGATTGTTACGTACCCGGGAATTTATCATGAAAGATTTATACAGTTTTCATAAATCTTCCGAAGACTTGGATGATTTTTATGAAAAAGTTAAACAAGCTTATTTTAAAATATACGATCGCTGCCAGCTTAAAGCCGTGGCTGTTGAAGCTTCTTCCGGTTCAATCGGCGGCAGTATTTCAAACGAATTTATGATTTTAGCCGATTCGGGCGAAGATAAAATTTTAGTTTGTCCGAAATGCGATTGGGGAGCGAATACGGAAATCGGCAAAGATATAGCCGAATGTCCGAAATGTTCAAGCAAGCTTGAAATAAAGAATGCCATTGAAATCAGCCATGTTTTTAAATTAAAAACAGTTTACAGTCAAAAAATGAATTTGAATTTTACGGATAGCGACGGACAGAAAAAATTGGTAATGATGGGTTGCTATGGTATTGGCTTGCAAAGATTAATGGCAACAATTATTGAAGCTTCTCATGATCAAAATGGAATTATTTGGCCAGCCTCCGTCGCGCCATTCAATGTTCATTTAATCGGTTTGGATTTAGACGATAAAAATATAGCCGAACAAGCGGAAAAAATTTATAAACAACTTTCAAAAAAATATGAAGTTCTTTTTGACGATCGGCAAGATTCGGCCGGCGCTAAATTTAAAGATGCTGATTTAATCGGCATTCCAGTCAGATTGGTTGTCAGCAAAAAAACAGGCGATAAAGTGGAATATAAAGAAAGAGACAAGAAAGAATGCCAGCTATTTACATTAGAAGAATTATTAGCTAAACTGAAATAGTATTTTAATATCATTAAACAAATATGTTTAAAAATTTTTTCGGAATATTTGCCAAAGACATAGGAATTGACTTGGGTACCACAAATTTTCGCGTTTATATTCACGGCAAAGGTTTGGTATTCAATGAACCTTCAATTGTCGCTATTAATACCAGAAATGATCAAATTATTGCCATCGGCAGTAATGCTTTAAAAATGGTCGGTAAAGCGCCGGCTCATATTTCAATCGTCAAACCGCTGGATCACGGCATTATTTCAGATTTTGAAGTGACGGAAAAAATGCTTAAATCAATTATTGAAAAAGTTCAAAAAGAAACCTTCACTCTTTTGCCTCGGGCGAGAGTTTTTACCACCATTCCTTTGGATGTAACCGAAGTGGAAAAAAAGTCTTTAGAAGACGTTATTCTTCAGGCCGGCGGCAGAGAAGTATTTTTAGTAGAAAGACCGATGGCTGCGGCTATTGGCGCAAGATTGCCGATTCATGATTCGGTAGGCAGTTTAATCGTTGAATTGGGCGGAGGACTTTCAGAAATGGCATTGATTTCTTTACACGGAGTTGTCACTTGGAAATCCTTGAAAATCGGCGGCGAGTCGTTGAATAAAAATATTATGAATTATGCCCGAGAAAAATTTAATATTCTTCTGGGAGATCATACGACTGAAGAAGTTAAAATAAAAATCGGTTCCGCTTTTGCTCATGCGCCGCAAGAAATGAAAATTAAGGGTAGAGATTTAATAACCGGTTTGCCCAGAGAAATAATTATGACCGATGCCCAACTTAGAGAGGCAATGATGCCGATTTTAAAAACTATTGCGGAGAGCATTCATGATACCATTGAAGCCACCCCGCCGGAATTGGTGGCTGATATTTATGAAAGAGGATTGGTTTTATCGGGTGGCGGAGCATTGCTTCGCGGCTTGGATAAATTAATTCAAAAAAGAATCAATATCCCTATTTTTGTTACTGACGATCCGTCAACTTCAGTGATTCGCGGACTTGGTCTTATTTTGGAAGATTATGAAAATTTAAAAGAGGTGATTATTCCTTCGGCGAGAAAGTAACGATTTTATCTGATAAAATTAAGTCCGAAGGACGAAAATTTTTCAGTAATAAAATTGTTAACCCCCTCCTTTTACACCGTTTAAAATAATAAAAAAGTAGACGTAATTATATTTGAAAATTAATACGTCTACTTTTTTATTAGTATGAAAAGGAGGGGGTAAAGGTTTTGTAATTCCGACTTAACGTCCGGAGACAAAACTCTTTAATCCTCTAATTTCAGGGAAATCAATTTTGAAACGCCGTCAACACTGATGGTTACGCCGTAAAGAATATTGGCAGCTTCCATGGTTTGGCGATTATGAGTAATAACGATAAATTGCGTAAAGTTGCGAAGTTCGTCCAAGATTTGAGCGAATCTGTTTGAATTTTGTTCATCCAAAGCGGCATCAGACTCGTCAATTACCACAAAAGGAGGCTTATTGATATTAATAATAGCGAAAATCAAAGCCAATGAAGTTAAAGCTCTTTCTCCGCCGGACAGTGTTTCCACATTTTTTACTTTTTTTCCGGGTGGTACGGCTAAAATTTCAATTCCATTGATGTTCGATTCTGATTTTTCCTCTTCTTCTGATTCACTCTCTTTTTTATTTTCGCCTTCAGGATTTATTTTTTGTTCTTCATTGTTTTCTTCCAGTTCTTTATCTTCTTCAAAAACTATTTTTGCTTTGCCGCCGCCGAAAAACATTTTGAAATATCTTTCAAATTCTTGATTGATTTTGGAAAAATTTTGGGTAAATTGTTCTTTTATTTTTTTATCCAATTCTTTGATAATCAGATTGAGCGATTTGATGCCCTCTTTAAGATCCGTGCTTTGAGTGCTTAAGAATTCAAAATGTTCATGCACTTGCGGATATTCTTTGGTAATTTCAGGATCAATTCCGCCGATCAGTTCCAACTGGCGTTTTAAATCTTGTATTTCCTCAAAAGGCATGGCAACTTCCTGATTTACAGCCTCATCTGTGATAGATAAATTTTGAGGATCTATTTTCATTTCATTTTTTATTTCTTCCAAAAGAGTGTCTTTTTTTGTCTCTACGCGAGCCAAATTGATTTGAAATTCATTGATTTTATGATTAATAACATTCAATTCGGATTGCTGATCTTGGATTTTTCTCTGCCATTCCAGCAGTTTTGTTCTTTTTTGGCGTTCATTTTCCGTAAAAAGGCCGAGTTCTTGATTAATTTCGCTTAATTTTTTATTTAAATCGCCTATCTGTTGGTCCAGCTCATCTTTCTCTTTTTGAATTTTTTCCACTTCATTCTCATTGGGAAGGTTGGTAATGAGCTGGGGGCGCTGGAAATATTCAAAAAGGTGGTTTATTTTTTTGGAAACATTTTGAGCCAGGTTTTTTATTTTTTCCAAGTCTTCAGTCAGAGAAATTTGATTTAAATTTTGCAAGAATTTTTCGTAAAGCGCGCCGATATCTTTCAGTTCGCTGAATATTTTTTCCGGATCGCCGGCAAACTTGGTTTTTTGATGGGTGAGCTGAACTTGTTTTCTTTTTTCTTCTTCAAAATATATTTTAGCTTTTAAAGTTGATTGCTGGTTGAATAATTCGTCTTTAAGTTCCAGGATTTTTTGATAATCTTTCTGCAGATCCTGATATTTATCGTCGGTTTCTTCGTAGACCAGATTTTCCGATTCTTTCTGCAGTTCTGATAATTTTTTTTCTATAATTTTTTGATTTTCAGATTCTCGCTGAATTTCTTTATTAATTTCAATAATTTGTTCGTCTAGGCCCTGAAGTATTGATCCGTAATATTTTTTTTGCAAATTTTGCAATTGGACTTCTATTTCTTGGCGTTTTTCCAATCTTTTAATTTGGCGGGTTAATGATTTCATTCGCGGTTCAATTTCCGCCAAGGCGATTTCCGCTTGTTTCAAATTTTCTTCAGATTTTTCTATTTTTCTTGCCGCTTCGTCTCTTTTAATCTGATATTGCCTGATGCCGGTAGCTTCGTCAAAGAATTTTTTTCTTTCCATAGGCGAGGCCTGCAAAACTTGGTCAACCATTCCTTGACTGATAATGCTGTAGCTTTTTTGTCCGAAATTCGCTCTGGCCAAAAGCATCAGAATATCCTGCAATCTAACCTTGCTTTTATTGATTAAATATTCTCCTTCGCCGTTTCTGTAAATTCGGCGGGTAATGGTAAATTCTTTATAATCTATAGGCGTCAAGCCGTCTTCATTATTAAAAAAGAGGCTTACTTCAGCCACATTAAGACGCAATTTTTTATCAGAACCGGAGAAAATCACATCTTCTGATGTTTTTCCGCGCAATGATTTGATGCTTTGTTCGCCCAATGCCCATCTGATTCCGTCGCCGATATTTGATTTTCCGCTGCCGTTCGGACCGACAATTGAAGTAATACTGAATTTATCTCCTTCCGGCGGAGCAAATTCCAAAACCGTCCTTTGAGCAAAAGACTTAAAGCCGATTAATTCTACTCGTTTAAGATACATATTTGTTTAAATTTTTTTTAGAGCATTTTGAGCCGCGTCAACTTCCGCTTCCTGCTTGCTTTGTCCTTTGCCAACAGCAATCATTTCTAGGTTGAAAAAAACTCCAACCGTAAAGATTTTTGCGTGAGCCGGTCCGATTTCTTCAATCACTTTGTAATTAGGCGTAATTTTTAATTTTCCTTGAGCAATTTCCTGTAATTCGCTTTTCGGATCTTTATATAATTGATTTTTAACGATAAAACTTAGTTGGGTCAATAAAACTCGGTAAATGAATTTTTCAGCCACTTCAAATCCTTGGTCTAAATAAATAGCCCCAATAAGGGCTTCAAAGGCATCGGCTAAAATAATTTCTTTGGATTTTCCCGTGGAGCCGGTTTCTCCTTTTGAGAGAAAAAGATAATGGTCAAGTTTTATTTCCGAAGCTACTTTTGACAAAGTTTTGGCGTTAACCAAACTTGAACGAAAAACAGTCAATTCTCCTTCCGGATTAGGGAAGTTATTAAAAAGATATTTTGTCACGATCAATTCAATCACTGCGTCGCCTAAAAATTCAAGCCTTTCATTATGAGAAATAGGGAATTTTGGATGTTCATTTAAAAAAGAGCGGTGAATCAGAGATTGAAGAAGCAGATTTTTGTTCTTAAATTTAATTTTAATGACTTGTTCAAGAGGTAGTATTCTTTTGATTTCAGGCAGAAAAGGAACAGTTTTAATTCTTTTTTGTATCTTGAACATAACGAATTATTTTGTTTTTGGTTTAGAAGACGGAGTTTCTTTTTCAATATCTTCAAAAATCGCTCCCAGAACTCCATTAATAAATTTGCTGGAAGTGGCGCCGCCGAAACTTTTGGCGATTTCTATCGCTTCGTTGATTGCCACTTTTGGCGGAATTTCTTTTAAAATCGCCAATTCCAAAATACCCAACCTGAGTATGTTTCTGTCAACTAAAGTTATCTGGTCAATCGGCCATTGGGGCGCGTATTTTTGAATATATGAATCAATCCTTTCCAAATTATCCGTGATTTTGGCAATCAAGCTTTCGGTGAATTCTTTCCCTTCAAAATTTTCCGGAGCGAATTCTTTTAAATTTCTTTTTGTAATATCTTCAATGTTAACTTTGGTTTTAATGACAGATTTGTTAAAATCCCATTCAGTTAAGGTTTGGAGCGCAATAGTTCTGGCTAAATGTCTTTGAGCCATACGAAAATTATTTAAATTTACGAGTTATTTATAACGAAGAAAATTTAACTATAATTTTGAGCCCCCTCTTTTACTCCATCGAAAGCCTTTTGTTTCACAGTATTCTGTAAGCGAAGCGGCTTCGCCTTTTATCCTAACGATTGTCTAAAATTTATCGTTGGGATAAAAGAGGGGGAAGGTTAATTTTCTCCGACTTAACGTCCGGAGACAAAATCCTTTATTTCTTACCCTTTTTCGCCTTTGTTTTTTTGGAGATAATTTCTTTCTTATTATAACAGCCGCAAAACGGGCAAATACAATGCGGTTTTATGGATTTCTTGCAGGAAGAACATTTGCTGAGATTGTTCTTTTTAAGGCGATATTGATATTGTTTAACTCCTTTTCTGCTTTTAGATCTTTTTCTATTTGGAAGTGCCATAAATTTAAAGATTAGATTAATAATTTAAAGTGTAAAATGATTTTACCATATTTCAGTTTTTTTGGCAAGATTTGCTCGGTTAGAATTAAAAGTTATCAACAGGTTTTCCGCAGGTTATAAACTTACGATATATAGACAGCCATATTATAATAATACATAAGATTTAAATTATTTATTTTTTTAAAACAAATGGAAACCTTAGATAAAAATCAACTTTGGCAAATAGTATTGGGTGATTTGGAATTGTCAATTTCAAAAGCCAATTTTAAAACTTGGCTTCAGAACACCCGCATTTCGCAAATAGAAGATAATGGAGAAACTGTAATTGTCAGCGTTCCAAATACTTTTACTCAAACTTGGCTGGAAAGAAAATATCATCGAGATATTTTGAAATCTCTTCAAGGAGCCACTGATGATAAAGTAAAAAAAGTGATTTACCGGGTGGAAACATCTCAATCCATAAAACCCAGCCAACCATTGGCCATAGAGTTGGAAGAACTGAAAGAAATCAATACTCAACAAAAAGAGTCGGAAACAAAAATGGAAATAAACAGCCATGGATTGAATCCGAAATATACTTTTGAAACTTTCATTGTCGGTTCCGGCAATGAATTGGCGAATGCGGCCAGTTTGGCAGCGGCAAGCCAGCCGGGTAAAAAATATAATCCGCTTTTTATTTACGGCGGAGTTGGTTTGGGCAAGACTCATCTTTTGCAAGCCATCGGCCACGTTATTTTGAAAAAAAATCCCAAAGTGAAATTTCTTTATACCAATGCCGAAAAATTCACCAATGAATTCATTCAAGCGGTTGGAAACGGTTCAATGGATAAATTCAGAAAAAATTATCGCAATTTGGATATTCTCTTGATAGATGATTTTCAGTTTATGGCCGGCAAAGAAAGAACTCAAGAAGAATTTTTCCATACTTTCAATACTTTGTATCAAGATGGCCGCCAAATTGTCATTACTTCCGATAGGCCTCCCAAAGCCATTCCGGCTCTTGAAGATAGATTAACTTCTCGTTTGGAATGGGGATTGATTGCTGATATTAACCCGCCTGATTTGGAGACAAGACTTGCTATTTTAAAAGCAAAATGTCAAGAGAAAAAATATGGTTTAGGCGAAGATATTCTGCAGTATTTGGCCGCTCAAATCCAAAGCAATATTCGGGAGCTTGAGGGAGCCTTGAATAAAATCATGGCTTATCATGAACTTCATAAAATAGAATTGGATTTGCCGACTGTTAAAAATATTTTAGTCAGCTTAACCACTCAGCCTAAAAAGAGTTTTCTCCAACCCAAGCAAATTATTGAAGCAGTGGCTAATTTTTATGGAATCAGAGTTGACGAAGTGACTGGTGATTCTCGTAAAAGAGAGTTGGTTGTTCCCCGCCAAATTTCAATGTTCTTAATGAGAGAAGAAATAGACGCGTCTTTTCCTTTAATCGGCAAGGCATTGGGCAATCGCGATCATACCACGGCCATGCACGCATACAGTAAAATCAAACAAAGCGTTGCCGAAGGCGGAAGAGTCAAACAGGAAATAGATTTAATCAAACAAAGACTTTACAATTAAAGGGCCTTGTTGAAAATTATAGTTAGAAATTTAATCCGCCTTCTTGGCGGATTAAATTTTAGTATTGTCAGGTTTAGAAAATAATGTTAAACTTAATTAATTATGTTTAACTTAGACGATTTACTAAGTCAACAAACAAGTTCAAAAAAACCTCAGGTGGCAGATGAAAACGAAGAGGAAAAACTTAAGGATAAGTTATCTGAAATCAGGATAAAAGAAAAAGAAGAAGAGGCCTCTCAGCAAGCCTATCAATCAGGCGTGTCTTATATTAATTTAACAGGATTTCCAATTTCACCCGAAGCGATAAGTTTGATTTCTCCTCAGGACGCGATGAATTACAAAGTCATTTGTTTTTATCGAACCGAGAGAGATGCGAAAATAGCTTCATATCAAGCGGAAAATGAAAATTTAGCCAAGTTCAGAGAAAAAATTGAAGGAGCTTTTGATTTAAAAACAGAGCTCTTTTTAGTTTCCGAAAATAGTTTTAATTTGGCTTATAAACTTTACAGCGCTTTGCCTAAAATTACCCCTTCCATCAAGGGCGTTAAAATAACAGCTGAAGACATAGAGAATTTTAAATCAAGAATTAAAACCGTTAAAGATTTGAATCACGAAATTCAAAAAGTAAATATTTCCGAACTGGTCAGTTTGGTTGTGGCTTCGGCTATTTCTTCGCGCGCTTCTGATATTCATATTGAAGCTGAAGAACAGGACGTAAAAATCAGATTCAGAATTGACGGCGTTTTGATTGACGCAGCGGAAATTGAAAAAAAATTATGGGAAAAAATTATTTCCCGCATCAAGCTTCTTTCCAGTTTGAAAATCAATATCACCGACCAGCCGCAAGACGGGAGATTTACCATTGATTTGGTTAAAGACAAAGTTGATGTCCGTGTTTCTTGTCTGCCTACGGCCTATGGAGAAAGCGTGGTAATGAGATTATTGCGTTCGTCAGTCGCGGAATTAAGTTTTGAAAATTTGGGATTAAGAAGTTCCGCTTTTGAACTTTTAAAAAAAGAAGTTGAAAGACCGAATGGAATGATTGTCACCACCGGTCCGACCGGTTCTGGTAAAACCACCACTCTTTACGCTGTTTTAAATAAATTAAATAATCCGGGAACAAAAATAATTACATTGGAAGATCCTGTTGAATATCATTTAAAAGGAATTAATCAAAGTCAAATTGATATAACAAAGGGTTATACCTTTGCCAAAGGGCTTCGTTCGATTTTACGCCAAGATCCCGACGTGGTCATGGTAGGCGAAATTAGAGACCTGGAAACAGCTGAAATCGCCATTCAGGCGGCTTTAACCGGTCATTTGGTTATTTCCACCCTGCACACCAATGACGCGGCTGGCGCTATTCCCAGATTTTTCGCTTTGGGAGTCAAACCGTATCTTTTAACTCCGGCTATTAACGCCATTATCGGTCAGCGATTGGTCAGAAAAATTTGTCAAAAATGCAAAGAAGAAATAATTTTGGAACCAGCGGTTTTGGAAAGAGTGAAAAAGATTTTATCCGAAATGCCTCAAGAAGAAAAAAAGAAAATTAATTTTCCCGATGATATAAATCAGCCATGGACTCCCAAATTTTATCAAAGCAAGGGATGTCCGGAATGCCAAGGATTGGGATATTTCGGCCGACTCGGCATTTACGAAATTTTTACCATGAATCCGGCAATTGAAGAAAGCATTTCAAAAGGAGAAATTTCGGAATATAAGATAAAAGAACTGGCTCAAAAACAGGGAATGGTTACCATGGTTCAGGATGGTTTATTAAAGGCTTTGGACGGTATTACTTCTGTTGAAGAGGTGTTTAGGGTTATTGAATAATTTTATTAAATATTTTTTATGCTTTGTCAAAAAGAAAAAAATTCAGAAAAATGTTCTTGCACTTATTCAGGCTGCCATAGAAAAGGCAAGTGCTGTGAATGTTTGAAATATCATCTGGCCAATAAGGAATTGCCGGCTTGCTGTTTTTCCAAACAAGTGGAAAAAACCTATGATCGTTCATTTAAGAAATTTATCAGCGATAATTCTTAGTAAAAATAAAAAAATGAGCCCGCTGCAACAGACTCATTTTTTTATTTATTTTGGAATCAAGAGGTTAATTTTGTTTTGGTCAATTTTTCAATTAAATCTTTTATTTCCGATTTGGTTAATATTGCTTTATCTTCCGATTCAGAGTTATAATCAACAATTTCTTTAAAAGTGATTTTTTGTTCCATTTTCCAATTTCTGATTTTTATAATCAGATTTTTTATTTTTTCAAATTCTTCTTCTGCGGTTTGATTGATTAATTTATCGTCAACCTCGGACCATTCGGCGATTATCAATAAGTCATTATTTTGTTTTAAACCGGTCAATTGGCCGTAAATTTCCTCGGTAACAAACGGAATAAACGGATGGAGAAGTTTCAGTAAATTCAAAATAGATGATTTTAAAATAAAAACAGTATTGTTTTGCGTTTCCGGATTTTCATTTTGGAATTTTGATATTTCCAAATACCAATCGGCAAATTCATGCCAAGTAAATTCATAAAGTTCTTTAGCCGCCTCGCCAAGCTCGTATTTTTCTATTTTTTTTGTTATTGAATCGGTCAGGCGATTTATTCGCGAAAGAATCCATTGATCAGCCAGTGTTATCGGTTTTAAAGATGAAATGGAATCAGATTTATTTTCTTCGCATTTCATTTGAATAAAGCGGCTTATATTCCAGAGTTTATTGATGAAATTTTTTGACGAAATCAAAGATCTTTCGTCAAAACGAACCGCTTGTTGATCATGATTTATTTGAAGAATCAAGCCAAAACGAGTCGCGTCAGCGCCGTATTTTTCAATCAGAACCAAAGGATCAATGCCTGTGCCCAATGATTTTGACATTCGTTTTCCGTCCAAAGCAAGAATCGTGGGATGAATATAAACTTCTTTAAACGGCACTTCACCCATAAATTCAATTCCGGAAAAAATCATACGCGAAATCCAAAGATGTAAAATATCTCTAGCCGAAGTAATCACGTTTGAAGGATAAAATTTTTTCAAATCTTCAGTTTGTTTCGGCCAGCCCAAAGTGGCAAAAGGCCAAAGAGCGGAAGAAAACCAAGTATCAAAAGTATTTGAATTGCCTTCCATCGGAATATTGTGTCCCCACCAAATTTGTCGTGAAACACACCAATCGCGAATATTTTTCAGCCATTCTTCGGCGATTTTTTTCCATCGTTCGGGTTTGTAAACCACTTCGTTTTTTTCTATGGCGGCTAAAACTTTTTCCGCTAAAAGTTTTGTCTTTAAAAACCATTGTTTTGAAAGCATAGGTTCCACGGTAGAACCGCAGCGGTAGCATTTGGCCACATTATGCGTTATCTCTTCTTCTTTAACCAACAATCCCAGCTCTTTCAATTTACTGATCACCAGTTCTCGCGCTTCAATAATTTTTTTGCCGTTGAATTCGTCGTTAACATTAATAATTTTTCCGACTTCATTGATTACCTTGATAAATTCTAAATTATGGCGCTCGCCCGTGTCGCTGTCAGCCATGTCGTGAGCCGGCGTAATTTTAACCGCACCGGTGCCAAAATCTTTATCCACCATTTGATCGGCGATAATCAACACTTCGCGATTAACAATCGGCACAATTACCGTCTTGCCGATTAATTTTTTATAGCGTAAATCATCCGGATTTACAGCCACAGCCGTGTCTCCAAGCATTGTTTCCGGCCGAGTCGTGGCCACTTCCACAAAATCATTTGAATCTTTAATCGGATATTTGATGTGCCAAAGTTTGCCTTTTTCTTCCACATATTCCAATTCCAAATCAGAGAGTGCGGTTTGATCTTTAATACACCAATTGATTACTTTCTCGCCCTGATAAATCATGCCTTTTTCCAAATAGTGTTCAAAAGCTTTTTTGACCGCTGCCTGATAATTTTCATCCATGGTGAAACGAGTGCGGCTCCAATCCAGTGAACAGCCCAATTGTTTAAGCTGATCCAAAATTATATTGCCGTATTTTTCCCGCCATTCCCAAATTTTTTCCAAGAATTTTTCTTTGCCCAAATCAATGCGAGTTAAATTTTGTTTTTTCAAATCTTTTTCCACCACATTTTGGGTGGCAATGCCGGCGTGATCCGTGCCGGGAAGCCAAAGAGTTTTAAATCCTTTCATTCTGTAATGGCGAATTAAAATATCGGAAATGGTATTTTCCAAAGCATGACCCATATGGAGAGAACCGGTGATGTTTGGCGGAGCGATCATTATGCTGTAAGCCTCTCCGTCTTGATTAGGCAAATTATCCGGATTAAAAAAACCGCTCTCTTCCCAGAGTTTATAAATTTTTGACTCGTATTTTTTCGGTTCGTAAGCGGATTCCATATAAAAATCATTTTAGCATATTTAATATTTTTGTCTATTTTTTGCTTGACATTTTTTAGATTTTTTATTACAATATAATTGTAATTTTAAGGAGGAGTTCTTTGAAAAATGTCATCCCAAAACGGGATGAACCGTAATGTCCTGCGGTACAGGGCAAATACTATCCATGGGTAGGTCCTATACCAATGTAATTGTTGGAAAAGGATAAGCCTAAGGAGGAAACATGGCTAAGAAAAACGATTTTCTCAAAGCTTTTGGTAAAAGTTTTGAGATTTTCAAAAAGATTGCTGATGCGGTTCTTGCTCAAGGCGGCGCAGATAAAGATCTTGAGCAAATTCTGAAAGATAAGAAATTACCAATGAATATTGCTCGAATTGTTACTTACAAGCCCGAACGAATTTTTTCGATTGAAGTTAAGGGTGCCAAAGCATTGTCCCGCCTTAGCAGACTTTATAATGGACACTATGATGAAATAACTTTGGAAATAAAATGCCTTGACCAATTTTACGATTTTCGCGACGATAAAGTTGGTGATTTTCAAAATATTACATACGGAGCCGTATTAATTCATATAGATGTTTTTAGAGGTTATAGTGAAACACTAACTCAACTTGGACAATTAGGGCTTCGTCCGGCAAACCTTAATGAATTGTTGGCTTTCGGCGCCACCTACCCTGATGAACAAAGAAAATTACCGATTATTGCTCTGAATGCTTTTCGAAACAATCGTAGCACTGTGAATGAGGATGAATTTCAATTTCCTTGTTTGGATTCAAGAATTCAAGATAAAAATAAACCAGCGCTTCGTGTATTCGGCAAAAGGGTTTTGAATCCATTTTTTCCTATTTATGGTATAAATTGGAAAATTCTTGCCATTCGTCTTTAAAAAATTAGAAAAAAAGCCTCACACTTTATTAGTGTGGGGCTATTTATTTTTTAGTTAAAAACTTGCTGATATCTATATCAAATTATATTTTTATTCCCATTAAATTAATTATTCTCTGATTTTCTTTCTTGCCGAGTTTTATTTTTATCACAATTGCATCTTTTGGCAAGATATTTTTAACTCGTTCAGCCCACTCAATTACGGTTACAGTATTCGGTTTTGCCAGCCAATCTTTTACTCCAATATTAATTAAATCTTGGCCGGAATTTAGTCGGTAAGCATCAATATGGCATAACCACACAGACTTATGCAGACTTAACACTGACTTACGCGGAATTTTTGTATTAGTCCGTACGAGTCCGTGTTTCTTTCCGTGCGAGTCCGTGTTGTGGATTTTCATCACCACGAATGTCGGACTGGTAATATGTTTTTTAATACCCAAGCCGGCTGCGATTCCTTTAATCAAAACCGTTTTGCCACTGCCCAATTCTCCGTTTAAAGCCAAAACTTCGCCGCCGATGAGTTTTTGGGCTATTTTTCTGCCTAAATTAAGGGTTTGCCTTTCTGAATGAGTGATAATCTTTTTCATTACAATAATATACCACAAATTTGATATTCTTTCAAGCGGGTTGACCCCGCACCTTTTGGCGATAATGCTTCGCATTTTGAAAAAATGCCATCGCCAAAGGTGCGGGGTTGACATTTCTAGGTCTTAATCTATACTAAATAAGCTAATATTTAACCTATTTATATGTTTCTACCAGATAAAAATACGAATGAACTTTCGCCTTTAATCAGGGAATTTCTTGATAAATATCAGAATTTTTTGGCTGAAAAAGCGCCTTCGGAAACAATACCTAAAATTCATGTTGATGAGATATCCAGCGCCATTGCTTCTTTTTATGAGAAAATAAGGAATGTTGTCGCTTATCGGGAAGAGCATCTTCTGCGCAAAGGGGCGATTGAAAGGGTGCTTAAGCGCCGGCTTTTTGTACGTGGAGATAATCAAAATTTTGCTGAACTGTTAATTCAAGATATTATTCGTGTTGGTCATTTGCCGAACGATACCATTCCGGAAACAAAAATAAAAGAAACTCAAAAAATTATTGATAAATACGTGTTCTTGATGGAAAAGGCCAAAGAGTCTCCTAGATCAAATCGTCGGGAAATTATAGATTGGCTTATAAAAATAGGGACTTGCGAAATAGAAGAAAAATTAGACCCCCCATTTAAAGATAATAGTTTAGCGGCCTTAATGTATCAAATTTTACACGAACGATTAGTAATTCAGAGAGGTCAAATCTCAGATGAAATAAAAAATACCCAGCTTTTTATCAATATTCAGCGTGCGCTTTTAAGAGTAGATGATTCTCAACTTGATTATCGTCTTTTAAAATTTTTAAATCCCAGCTGGACGGAATTGAATCCGGAAACTTTTCCGCAGATGGCTGATAAATTATTTTTTTATAAAAAAGAAATCAAGCGCCATCTTAAAAATCCTTTGGGTCCGCTTTTTTTCCAGCTTTGCAATCAATATAATACCATTTTTTATTTAATCAGCGATATTATTTCCAACAGCCGCAATAATGAAGAAATGAATGCTGCTTTTGAAAAATCTGAATTTTTTGAAAAAACAATTAAGAATAATTATGGCAAGCGCTACGAGACAGAAAGAGGGAAACTTACCCGTTTGGCATTTTTAAGCGTTGTTTCATTTTTTATCACTAAAGTTGCCATTGCTTTTGGCGTAGAAATTCCTCTGGACAAATATATTGTTGATCAGTTCTCTTGGCTTAATGTTATGATTAGTATTATCGCGCCGCCTCTTTTAATGCTGATTATTGTTTTAACGATTAGAATGCCTTCGGAAAAAAATTTAAAATTGGTTATAGAAGAAAGTAAGGCCGTAGTTTACGGCGATAAAGCTAAAAATTATGCCTTGAAATTACCGATTAAAAAATCTTGGCTTGGTCTTGCCATTGTTCAAATTTTTTATTTAATAATGTTTTTTGTTACATTCGGGGTTTTGGTTAAATTATTATTAACATTTGACTTCAGCATAGCCAGTATTGTTATTTTCTTATTCTTTATTTCATTGGTGGCCGCAACCGGTACAAAAGCATATAATCGTTCTCGGGAGTTAAGTTTGGAAAAAGAAAGAGGCAGTGTAGCTACTTTTTTGATTGATTTGTTCGCCATGCCGTTGATTGCGGTTGGCAAATGGGGAGCTTCCGCTCTGTCTAAATTTAATTTTATTATTCTTATCTTTGATTTATTAATTGAAGTGCCATTGCAAATTTTCTTCATCTTTTTGGAAAATTTAAGAGGTTTCATTAAAAGCCAAAAAGATGACATTTATTAGCGACGTAGAGCGAGAGAAACCCTTATTAATTTGTCGTAAATAAAAACCGTCTTTTAGACGGAATTAGGAAACCGGTGTGATTTTAAATATCAATATCGGTTTTTTAAATTTCCAAATTAGGATTAACTTTAATGGCTTGGAAATTTTTTTGAAGTTTTTTAATTTGTCCTGATTGCATATTTTTATATTGGAAATAGGCTGCTGTGGCAATCATTGCCGCATTATCAGTGCATAATTTTTTTTCGGGAACATAAAAATTTATTTTTGTCGTCAGATTTTTAATTTTTTCTTCAAATTGTTTTCTTAATTCGCTGTTTGACGCCACACCGCCGCAAAGAATAATTGATTTTACTTTGAATTTTTCAGCCGCTAGGATGGTTTTTTTAATTAAAACATCAATAATCGATTGCTGCGCTTCGGCGCATACGGCTTGAATGAATTTATTTTTTGTTTTATTATCTGCCAGAATGTTTTTGTTTTTTTGGACTAAGTAAAAAACAGCTGTTTTTAATCCGGAAAAGCTGAAATCAAAATCATTGGAATTAATCATTGGACGGGGGAGTTTTAAATTAAATTTATTTTTTTGATTTAAAGCGGCATATTGACTTACAACTGGTCCGCCCGGATAACCGATATTAAGAAGTTTGGCAATTTTATCAAAACATTCTCCGGCTGCGTCATCGCGCGTTTGTCCGATTTTTTTATATTTTATTTGGCTGGACATTAAAATTAATTCAGTGTGTCCGCCGGAAACAATCAGACAAAGAGCCGGAAATTTAATTTTTTCATTATTAATGAAATTAGCGGCAATATGTCCCTTTAGATGATCGATGCCCATTAAAGGAATTTTTTTGGCATAAGAAAAAGTCTTGGCGGTTTCTATTCCAACCAAAAGCGAAGTTACCAATCCCGGCCCTTGAGTGACGGCGATTAAATCAATTTTTTGATTTTTCAGAATTTCCAATGATTTTTGAATAACAGGCAATATATTTTCAATATGAGCCCGAGCCGCTATTTCCGGAATAATGCCGCCGTATTTGCGATGAATCGGTATTTGCGAAGAAATAATGTTTGATAAAATTTTAATTTTACCGCCCGAGGTTTTAATAACCGAAGCTGCTGTTTCATCGCAAGATGTTTCAATACCTAAAATAATCATGGTTTTATCTTATCACAAATTTTTCTTTTGACAAATTTATTTAATTATGATAATATGAATAAATTATGCCGCTATCGTCTAGTGGTTAGGACACCAGGTTTTCATCCTGGTAACCGGGGTTCGATTCCCCGTAGCGGTACCAAATTAAAAAT
>Ga0265297_10006316_pt1 | contig 17338 bp, 16 predicted proteins | sample Munlanlwell13791_FD_192502 | JGI IMG/M metagenome (GOLD analysis project Ga0265297, IMG submission 192502) | Leachate microbial communities from a municipal landfill in Southern Ontario, Canada - Leachate well 137-91 | ecosystem: Engineered > Solid waste > Landfill > Unclassified | place...
CAATCAGGGATGATCGCAATGGAGCGGCCTGCGGAATCCGCAAAAAGGCACAAAAAGGTTTGGCGGAGGGCTTGGGAACCGCCTTTCCTCAAAAGGGGGTTCCCAACCAACAAAATTGTCATGCACCCGCGCCGCAAAGGTATGGACACCGTTGCTTTGGACAGGTAGATTTTTGAATCGGGAGGTGACGGTGGCCATCCGTTTGCAGAAGATCGTCAGGCCTGTCTTGGCCGCCGCCTGCCTGCTGGCCGCCGGACTGACGGCCTGGGGCCTCTGGCACTGGTGGGCGGCGCCGCCCGCCCTGCCGGGCATAACCCTTGTTCCGCTGCCGGTTAGGCTCGGCATCCGCGACGACACCCCCCGTTCGGCCTGGGCCCGCTATGTGGAACTCGGCCAGCGCGACGGCATCCTCGCCCATGCCAGCGGCGATGTTTTCTGCGACCTCAGCCTGTGGGATCTGGCCGATGCCGCCCCGGGCGCCCCGGGGCGGCTGTGGCGGACGCTGCCGGTGCATCATTCGGGCTTTGCCCCCCGCGACTGCTTTGAACAGCCCGCCCGCAGCCGCAGCGAGGACCTGCTGGGGGTTTTCACCGCCGACGGCACGCCGCTGACCACGGAACAGCGCAACCGCGCGGCGGATCCGAAACGCGGCGGCAGCTGGCTCTTTCATTTCAAGCCCCCCCTGGCGCCGGGAGAAACCCGTCCCGTCCTGTTCGTGACCCAAACGGCGTCGCCATTCAAAAAAACCGCCGACGGCAAGGGGTGGCGGCTGGCGTGGGGCGGCTGGCGCGAGGGACGCGGCAAAAAAAGCCGGCCCGCCGTGCATCTGCGCGCCCTGCGCCTGCCCCGGGACGCCACGTGGACGGTGCTCAAGGGCACGCCGGAGCCGGAAGTGCTGCCAGGCGAGCCGCCGGTGCTGCTGTGGACGGCCGGGCCCGGCGAAGCGTTGCCGCCGGTCAAACTCACCGTCCGCTGGCCGGCGCCGTAAGCCAACTTTTTTTGAACAGAAGGTAGCGAAGACCGCAAAGAAGATATCACACCCAACTGTCCGTCCAGCAGGCGCGGGGTTGCACCCCGCGGCTGGAGTTTGGCAAAACTCAACGGTTGCGGTTTTCCCGTCCCGGCGGGACGGGGCGGGAATAGGCAGGGGCTTCAGCCCCTGTTTTGTCACCCCCGATTTCGCGTGCCGTCAGGTACGCGGCGAATCGCGGCGTACCTACGGCACGCCATCATTTCATTTTTCGGAACAGGGGCTGAAGCCCCTGCCTATTGTCACTCAGTCCCTACGGGACGAAGCCGCCCCTAATGCCAATTTCATTTCAACCGTCATGTTTTCTCACGGAGGAACGGAGTCTCCGTGAGAGAATGATTTTGAAGTGAAAATCGGATAAAACACGAATTGGGGAAACCCCCATTCCCAGGTGACCATTACCTTAGGACAGATCGCGCTTGTTGAAGCCGGGGATGGCCAGCAGCAGCCACAGGGCGCCCAGCGCGAAGCTGTACCCGACCAGCAGCAACCGGGACGCCCACCCGGTCACTTCCATGAAATAGAAGACCGGGTTGGGAAAGAGGTAGTAAACCGCCATGAGCAGCGCCTGAAACGGCCGGGGCAGAACCACCGTGACCACCGGAATCAGGCTGGCGAGCCAGGCCAGCACGACGTAAATGAACAGGACGAACATGACCGGAATGTCGTCCAGGTAACAGGTCAGGGCGACGGTGGCCCCGGCAAGCGGTGCCAGCAACAGCCCCGGCAGCAGATAGTCGGCATAGCGGACCGCCGACCACGCCACCGCCTCCGGGCCGCCACCGGCGGTATGCGAGAACAGAGCCAGCGCCGCCAGCCAGGCCGCATAGGTACCAAAACAGAGGAGGAACACGCCGCCGGCCCGCCCCGCCACATATTCCCAGCGCCGCAGCGGCTTGCTGAGCAGCAGGGAGGCGAAACGGGTGCGGATGTCGCGCGGCACTTCGCCGGCGCCGGTGAACACGGCATAGATCACCGCCAGGGCCAGCAGCAGGGCCGAACTGAAGACGCGGGCGGGACGTTCGGGCCCGAACAACACCGGCGACACGTTCAGCCCGGCGGCGCCCGCGTGGCGCAGCGTCCAGGCCAGCCCGAAGCCGATCAGCGCCAGGAACAGGTACGCCGGTTCTTTGACCCGGTACAGGGTGAGCCGGATGATGGTGAACATGGTCATCCCCTGTTCGGCTGGGGGGCGGCGGCGCGGCACGCCGCCTGACGCGACACCGCCTGATCCGCCTCCCCCATCCGTTTCTCTTTCACGTACCGCCATTCCAGCAGAAGGTAGGCGCCCTCCAGGCCCGGGGCAATGACGCCGCGCCGGTCGAGCTGTTCCAGAAAGCCGGTGCGCACCGCCTCCGGCGCCTGCCCCAGCGTTCCCCACCCCCGGGCCCAAGCCTGGGCCTGGAACGCGGCATCGCCACGGTCGGCGTAGGCGGCAAAGGCGGCCGGAGTCCATGCCGGATGGCCTCCCCCCAGCAGGGCGATGACCGCATCCAGCCCCTGGGGGGCCGTGGGATAACGCTCCATGGCCGCCGCGTAAAGGCGGTGGGTGCCCCTGGCGTCAAGTTCCTTGGCCAACTCGTAAACCGTCTTGAAATAGGGATCGGCGGCAGTGGCCGCCGCCAAGCGTTCGCGGAGGCGCTGAACCCGGCCGTGCCGCTCCAGCGCGCTCCGCAAAAACACGGGCATGCTTTCCATCACCGTCTGCATGGCGCGGGTCCGCGTCTTGTCATCCAGGGGCGGATACACGGCCTTGCGCACGCCATGCTCCGCCCCCAGATACAAGGCCGCCACCAGGGCGACGGCCAGGCCATACAGCAGCTGTTGCCGCTGCCGCATTATTTCTTGGCCGCGCCCTGCCCGCAGTGGGCGCAGAATTTACCGCCGCCCAGCAGTTCGCCGCACTTGGTGCAGACGCCATAGACGGCCACCGGCTTGCCGCAATCCTTGCAGAAGCGGTCACTGGCGCCATAGATGGCATAGCAGTGCGGGCACAGATGGGTGTCGGCCAGCAATTTGCCGACCACCTCGCCGGTGACCTTGGTCACCTCGGCATTGTCCGGCAGTTCCGCCCGGCACTGCTGGGCGAGGCTGACAATCCGGTTGATCACACGGTCACGGTCCGGACCGTAGAAGGCCATGGAATCCATGCTGAACGGCGGCAGGCCGACGCCCCGGCCCGGCATTCCCCCGGGCACCGACGGCATCCCCGGCATGCCGCTCATCGGCATCCGGCGGCTTTCATAATATTTCTGCCAGGCCATGAGTTCGGCCAGCTTGGCCGGTTTGCCCGGCATCAGCGCCGCTTCCGCCCGGATCAGGGAGGACAGCACATAGCCCTGGGAGGCATTGGCGCCCAGCGCCTGTTCGAAATACACCTTGGCCAGCCGCGCATGTTCGAGATCCGCCTGGCTCTGCCCCTTCACCTGGCGCATGTGCACAAAGCCTGCCAGATAGGGGATCCGCCAGTTGGTCTTGAGCATCGGATTTTTCGCCGCCTTTTCCAGCAGGGCGATGGCGTTTTTCGGATCCTGGGTGTAGATCATCATCGCCCCGGTTTCATAGCCCTTGCCGAAATCGGGATCGAGGCGGAACAGCTCTTCCAGCATGACGTTGATCTCGGCCACCGTCTGGTCGTCAAACTTTTCGGTGCGGCCGCAGTACTGGATGAACTGCATCCACTTGATGTCGGCCAGCAGCTTGTGGAAGCCGGCCAGCGGGGTTTTGGACAGCATGGCACGGCTCTTGCAGAAGTCGTCCTGCTGTTTTTTCAGATCTTTGGCGAGCCAGGCGGCGGCACACACCGCCACGACCAGCACCGCCAGATGCAAAACAACGTTTTTCTTCATGATTAAGTCATCCCTCCCTGGATTATTTCACGTCCCGGCATTCAAAAATCATGGCGGCCAACGCCTGGATGGCGATGGCATAGACCACGCTCCACGCCAGGGCCGTCGCCACATACCCCCAGCCGATGGCGAAGCCGTAGGCGGCCTCGGCACGGACATTGAACAGGTTGAGGTCCGGCAGCACCCCGCCGTAGAAGAGCGGCAGCTTGGCGACCAGGCCGGCCGAGAAGCCGAGCCACACCACCAGCAACGTCAGCAGGGCCGCCACGGCCTCGCCCAGGAAGCTGGCAAACAGCAGCGCCACCGCCGTCACCGGGATCATGGAGGCCAGGATCAGCGCATGGCTCTGCACCACCTCCAGCGGCACGGTGCCATGGCACAGCTTGAGGATGACAAAGAAACCGACCGACACGACGGCGGCCACCATGATGGCGACCGCGGCGGTGCCGATCAGCTTGCCCGCCAGGTACTGGGTGCGTCCCAGCGGTTTCACCAGCAGCGTCGAGGCGACGCCTTCCCGGATCTCGCGCGGCATGTCAAAGGCCACGGTCAGCGCCGCCAGGAAGCCGGCCAGCGTGGTCATGAACATGGACATGTCCACCATCAGGGCGCGCTCCTCCCCCATCGTCAGCGTGCCATAGAGGTTCATGGCCGCGATGATGATCAGGGCGCTGATGACCAGGAAGTACACCACGCCCAAGCGCAGGTACCGCCTCCATACCGAACTTGCGATCGCCATAATTTCGTGCATATCGAATGCTCCTTTCTCTTGTGCTCTGCTTCGTGTTGCCGGCAACGACGGGTTCAAACCGCCTGGCCACCGGCCTCACCACGGGACTCTCCCGTTTTCCCTCTTCCGGTCATCCGGAAAAAGAAATCTTCCAAACTCTCATAATGCGGCCGGACGTGGACGCCGGGCGGAAAGCCGGGCGTCAGCGCGGCCACCCGGCGCGCGCCGGCCTCATCGAAATCGAAAAGGTAGTCGCCGTCGGCGTGCCGCTGGCTGGCGGTACACAACGGCAGCAGTTCTTGGACCACCGCCGCGCAGGCCGCCGGCACCAGCACGGTCTGGCCGTTGCGGTCCAGCAGCTCCGACAGCTTGCCGGCCGCCTGCAGTTCGCCATGGTCCAGGATGCCGACCGATTCGCACATCTTTTCCACGTCCGACAAGATGTGGCTGCAGAAAAAAATGGTCGCGCCGGCCGTCTGCTGCCGGCGGATGATCTGCTTGAACTGGTCGCGGCCATGAGGGTCGAGGCCCAGCAGGGGCTCGTCAAGAATCAGCAGCCGCGGCCGGTTGAGGATGGCCTGGGCGATGCCGATCCGCTGCAGCATGCCGCGGGAAAAGCCGTCCAGCCGGGAATGGCCGTGGGGCGCCATGTCCACCTCTTCCAGCACTTCGGCGACCCGTTGCCGCGCCGTGGCGCCCCCCATCTTGAACAGCCGGGCGCACAGCAGCAAAAATTCGTTGGCGGTCAGATGGCCGGCAAAGGACGGGGTGTCCGGCAGAAAGCCGATCTGCTCCTTGACCCGGGTTGACGAGGCGGGTTCGTCCAGCACGCGGGCTTCGCCGGCGGTGGGGGTCACCAGTCCCATCAGGCAGCGGATGGTGGTCGTCTTGCCGGCGCCGTTGGGCCCGAGAAAACCAAACACCCCCCCCTCGGGGATCACCAAGCTCAGATCCTTCAGGGCCGGCGTCTTCTTGAGACGAAAAAACGAGCCCCGATAATGCTTGGTCAAATGGATTGTTTCAATCGCGTTCGCCATGTCTCCGTGCAGTCCATATCCCATATCCCGGCAGGCCGCGCGTTCAATAAAATGCAAGTATGACTAAATATATCACCGGAACCGGCGGTCCGTCAGCCGGTCACTCCCGCCAGCAGGGCGGCCAGCGCGGCGGCGGGGGTCGGCGCCGCCAGCAGCCCGTCACGCACCGCAGGCTGGTTCAGCGCCCTGCTGAGGCCGGCCATCACCCGGAGATGGGTTCCGGCGTCTCCGGCCGGCGACACCACCAGCACCACGATCCGCACCGGCGCCCCGTCCATCGCCTCGAACGCAATGCCGGCCGGACTGAGGCCGACCGCCACCGCCACCTGGTTGACCGCGGCGGTTTTGCCATGGGGAATGGCAATGCCATGGCCCATGCCGGTGGACAGCATCCGCTCCCGTTCAAACACCACCCGTTCCGCCTCGGCCCGGTCGCCCAGCACGCCGGCCCGGTCCAACACATCCAGCAGTTCCCGGATCGCCGCCGCCTTGGCATCTGCCTGCAAGCGCATGACCACGCGCTCCGGCCGCAACGTCTGTTGCCAAGTACCCACCATCACAGTCTCCGTCCCCCCGCCAAAAAATGACCCTTTATAACCTTTTAGAGAATATCCCCAATTTCCTATAATACTTACTTTCCCAAACTTGTCAACCGGCCGAGAGGGCGACCTGCAAAACCGCCGCCCCGGTGATATGTTGACGGGCGGTTTATCCCCCGGTGGCGCGGTCCGCGGTAGCCGGTGGGGATGTCCTCCCGGTTTCCGGTCCACCGTTTTCCGAGGTCATTTCGCATGGCTAGCCATTATCTTGCATTCGATTTGGGAGCTTCCAGCGGCCGTGCCATCCTGGGCACGCTCACCGACGGCAAGCTGCTGCTTGAGGAACTGCACCGTTTCGAGAACGGCGCCGTGGACGTCAACGGCGGCCTGTTTTGGAATCTGCTGGGGTTGTTCCAGGAACTCAAAACCGGGTTGAAAAAGGCGCTGGCCACCGGAGTCACCCTCTCCGGCGTCGGCATCGACACCTGGGGGGTGGACTTCGCCCTGCTCGACGCCGCCGGCATGTTCATGGGGTTTCCGCGCCAGTACCGGGATCCGCGCAACGCCGGGGCCATGGAAGCGCTGCTGGCCAGCTATCCGCGGGAGGAGCTCTACGCCCGCACCGGGTTGCAGTTCATGCCGTTCAACAGCCTGTTCCAGCTGGCCGCCATGCGCCAGGCCAACGACCCCGCCCTGCGCGGCGGCCGCACCCTGCTGTTCATGCCCAACGCCCTCACCTACCTGTTCACCGGGGTCAGCGCCGCCGAATACACCATCGCCAGCACCAGCCAGCTGCTGGACCCCAAGACGCGCCGCTGGGCGCGCGACGTCGCCAAACGGGCCGGCATCCCCGCCCGCCTGCTGCCCAAGCTGGTCAAGCCCGGCACCCCCGCCGGCCAGCTGCGCCCGGCCCTCTGCGAGGAGCTGAACTGCCAGCCGGTGCCGTTCTACTTTTCCGCCGGCCATGACACCGCCGCCGCCGTCGCCGCCGTGCCCGCCACCGGAACCGGCCGGGACTGGGCCTACCTGAGCAGCGGCACCTGGAGCCTGCTCGGCATGGAGCTCGACCAGCCCTGCGTCAGCGAGGACGCCCGCCGCCTCGACTACACCAACGAGGGCGGCGTCGGCGGCAAGATCCGCTTCCTCAAGAACATCATGGGGCTGTGGCTGGTCCAGGAATGCCGCAACCAGTGGCGGCGCCAGGGCCGGGAGCACAGCTTCGTCGAACTCAACAACCTGTCCGCCGAAGCCGCGCCGTTCCGCTCCTTTGTCAACCCCAACAACCCCGTCTTCCTCACTCCCGGCGACATGCCGGGGCGCCTGCAGGATTACTGCCGCCAGACCGGCCAGCCGGTGCCCGAAACCCCCGGCGCCGTCATCCGCTGCGCCCACGAGTCGCTGGCCCTGCGCTACCGCCAGACCGTCGAGGAGCTGGAAAGCCTTTCCGGCCAGCGCATCAACACCCTGCACCTGGTCGGCGGCGGCAGCCAGAACCAGCTGCTTAACCGCCTTACCACCAACGCCGTCCAGCGCACCGTGGTCACCGGCCCGGTGGAGGCCACCGCCATGGGCAACCTGCTGGTCCAGGCCATGGGCGCCGGCGAACTCCGCAACCTCAAGGAGATCCGCCAGGTCGTCCGCGCCTCCACCGAGACCGGCCTCCATCAGCCCGAGGACGCCGCCGCCTGGGAAGCCGCCTACCAGCGCTTCCGGACGTTGCCGTAATGGGGTTCCAAAGGTTCCCCATGCCCAGCGCCGCCGCCCTCCGCCGCCTGCTGTTCTCCGTCCTCCGGATCGCCCTGGGGCTGGGGCTGGCGGCGTTCATGCTCCACCTGACCCTCCGCTCGGCCGGCAGCAGCCTAAGCCGCTGCCTAGGCGCCGCCAACCCCCTGCTGCTGGCGCTGGCCGGCCTGCTGTTCGGCGGCGTCATCTGCCTGGGCGCCTGGCGCTGGGGCATCCTGCTGCGCATCCAGGGGGTCCGGCTGCCCTACGCCGACCTGTGGCGGCTGACCATGATCGGCCAGTTCTTCTCGCTGGCCATTCCCGGCGCCGTCGGCGGCGACCTGGTCAAGATGGGCTACATCGCCCGGCGCGTCCCCGCCGGCAAGACCGCCGAAAGCATCCTGACCATTGTCCTGGACCGGATTGTGGGCATTCTCGGCCTGTTCGCCCTGGCCAGCGTGCTGGTGCTGCTGAATCTGCGGCTGCTGCTCGCCCTGCCGCCGGCCCACCGGGCGGTGCAGATGGCCGCCTTCCTGGTCGGCCTGGGCAGCCTGGGCGGCATCGCCGCCGTCCTGCTCGTCGAGTTCCGCGCCACCCTGCTGCGCCACCCGTGGGCGGCCCGCCTGACCGCCTTCACCGCCCGCCACGCCCCGCACCAGGCCGTGGCGCTGGTCATCCGGCTCACCGCCGCCCTGGAACTGTGCCGCCTCCACCGGGCGGTCATCGCCGGCACCATCGCCATTTCAGTCGGCGTCCATTCCACGCTGGCCCTGCTGTTGTTCACCGTCGGCCGGGCGTTGGGCGAGACTACGCTCAGCCTGCCGAATTACGCCCTGGTCACCCAGGTCGCCAACACCGTCGCCGCCATTCCCGCCACCCCCGGCGGGCTCGGCCTGCGCGACTTTGGCGCCAAGCTGTTCTTCGACGCTTTGGGGGTGCCGGCAAGCCTGGCCGGCAGCATCCCGGTCACCATGAGCCTGGTGATTTGCCTTTGGGCGCTGCTCGGCGCCGGTGTTTTCATCTGTACCCGGAGCGTAACCCGTGAAACGTGACCCGTAACCCGTGACCCGTGACCCGTGACCCGTGAAACGTGAAACGTGATATCGATTGCAATCGATTGGGCCCGACTGCGGCCGATTGCAATCGACAATTCATTTCCCCCCGTCCCCCGCTCACGAGTCACGCCTCACGAGTCACGCCTCACGAGTCACGCCTCACGAGTCACGCCTCACGCCCCGCCCCCAAGGAATCCCCCCACCATGAGCCTGCCCGTCAAGCGCGCCCTGATCCGCTTCCTCCTCTGCGCCGCTTTCGGCATGGTGCTGGAAATGCTGGCCTCCGCCGTTCATGGCGCATGCCGCCACAACTGGACCCTGTTCGGGCACTCCTCGTTCTGGATGATTATCGACTACGGCCTGCTGGGCATCCTGGTCGGCCCCATCGCAACGCCGCTGCGGCGCTGGCGCCTGCCGCTGCCCGGCCGCGCCTTCGTCTACATGCTGCTCATCTACCTGGTCGAGTACGTGTCCGGCCGGATCTTCACCGCCTGCGGCCTGAAGATCTGGAGCTATTATGACCGCTACAACCTGCACCACCAGATCACCCTGACCCTGGCCCCGGCCTGGTACCTGCTCGGGCTGTTCGCCGAAACCCTGTACCGCAAGACGGATGCCGTTGCGGTCACCCTGCTGCGCGGCTTCACCGCCGCCGAACTGGAACAGGCCCCGCGCCAAACCTGACCCGGGTGTATGACCGTTTTGTCGGATGATAGTGGTGCCACTCTTTTGAAAAAGGGTGCTCCCCCCGCGTTTCGCGCTCAGCAGCCCCGGCTCTGCCGGGTCTTGGAGTTTGGCGAAACTCAACGGTTGCGGTTTTCCCGTCCCAGCGGGACGAGGCGGGAACAGGCAGGGGCTTCAGCCCCTGTTTTGCCCGCCCCCCCCGTTTCGCGTGCCGTCAGGTACGCGGCGAATCGCGGCGTACCTACGGCACGCCATCGTTTCATTTTTCGGAACAGGGGCTGAAGCCCCTGCCTATTTTCATTCAGTCCCTACGGGACGAAGCCGCCCCTAAACCTCGTACTTTTGCCAAACTCCAGGGCGCCTGTGCCAGGCGCTCCCAAATGACCACTTCTCGCGCGGCTGGCACAGCCGCGGACAGCGGAACACCCCCTACTTCTGTAGGCGCGGGGTTGCACCCCGCGGAGAGGCGCGACCAGTCAGGTAGTTGCCAAACGGATCCCCAAGGAATCCCCGACGGAAGTGCCATGCGCCCCCCCGCCGCCCCCCCTTCTTGACCCGGAATAACCCCATGGTATAGTACTCGCTTTCTCCGGCGGCGGGGTAGCTCAGTTGGTAGAGCATCGGAATCATAATCCGCAGGTCACCGGTTCGACCCCGGTCCCCGCTACCATTTTTTTGTGCCTGAATCAGGGAGGCTACCCGTGGGCTTGACCATCCTGGTATTCGCCAAGCAGGTGCCAGACACCAAGAACGTCACCGGCAAGGCCATGAAGGACGACGGCACGGTCAACCGCGCCGCGCTGCCGGCCATTTTCAACCCCGAAGATCTGAACGCGCTGGAAATGGCGTTGCAGCTCCGCGACCGGTTTGGCGGCAAGGTGGTGGTGGCCACCATGGGCCCGCCCGCGGCCGCCAACATCCTGCGCCACGCGCTGTACATGGGGGCCGACGAGACGGTGCTGGTCACCGACCGCAAGTTCGCCGGCGCCGACACCCTGGCCACCAGCTACACCCTGGCCTGCGCCGCCAAGAAGATTGGCAAGTTTGACGTCATCCTCTGCGGCCGCCAGGCCATTGACGGCGACACCGCCCAGGTCGGGCCGCAGCTGGCCGAGAAGCTGGACATCCCGCAGCTGACCTATGTCGAAGAGGTCCAGCAGGTGGCGGACGGCAAACTGCGCGCCAAGTGCCAGATCGACGGCGGCTTCGAGGTCGTCGAGACCCCGCTCCCCGCCCTGCTCACGGTGATTGATGCCAATGCCCCCCGCCCGGCCGGCGCCAAGCGGCTGATGCAGTACAAGAAGGCGGTCACCCGCTCCGAGCTGCGCGCCAAGTCCGGCGGCGCGGACTACGAGGACGCCAACCGCCTGGCCGAGGAAGAGAAGCGCCTGAAGAAGAACGGCCTGTGGATCCACGAGTGGTCCGCCACCGAGGTCGGCGCCGACCCCGAGCGCATCGGCCTGGCCGGCTCCCCCACCAAGGTCAAAAACATCCAGAGCGTCGTGCTGGCCGGCGGCACCTACAAGGACATCCCCGCCACCGACGACGCCATCAAAGGGCTGGTCCACGAGTTGGTCGCGGAGCACATCCTGAGCTGACGCCAACAAACCTCAAAGTCTTCACCACGAAGCATCCGAAGCCCAATCGAAGTTTTTATCGGCAACCGAGCCTTCTTCGATCCAACTTCGTGCCCTTCGTGGCTTCGTGGTGGATCGGCGTTCGAGACACGGAGTTTCATCCATGAGCAAGAAAATCGGCAACGTCTGGGTGTTCATCGAGCAGGACGGCGGCAAGATTGCCGACGTCAGCCTGGAACTGGTCTGCAAGGGGCGCGAGCTGGCCGACACCCTGGGCACCAAGGTGGAGGCGTTGCTGCTTGGCGAGAACGTCAAGGGGCTCTGCGCCTCCCTGCATGCCCACGGCGTGGACAACGTGTTCCTGGTCGAGGACGCCCGCCTCAAGCACTATTCGCCGATCCCCTTCACCAAGATCATCATCGAGCTGATCAAACAGCACAAGCCGAACATCATCCTGTTCGGCGCCTCGGTGGCCGGCCGCTCGCTGGCCCCGCGGGTCGCCTCCAAGCAACTCGCCGGCCTCACCGCCGACTGCACCGACCTGCGCATTGATTCGTTCGAGGACAAGGCCAGCGGCCAAGTCCTGCCCAACAAGCTGATGCAGATCCGCCCGGCTTTCGGCGGCAACATCATCGCCACCATCGTCAATTCCTGGGACGACCCGCAGATGGTGACGGTGCGCGAAGGCGTGATGAAAATGACCCCGGCGCAGCCCGGCCGCAAGGGGCAGATCACCGTGGTCAAGCCCGCGCTGGATGACGCCGACTGCCTGCTGCAGATCATCGAGCGCTTCAAGGAGGAAAAGAGCGTCAACCTCAAGGGCGCCCAGATCATCGTCGCCGGCGGCTACGGCATGGGCAGCAAGGACGGCTTCGAGCTGGCCCGGAAATTCGCCGAGGCGATCGGCGGCCAGGTGGCGGCCTCCCGCGCCGCCGTGGATGCGGGCTGGATCGACCACGACCACCAGGTCGGCCAGACCGGCGTCACCGTCCGCCCGCGCCTCTACATCGCCTGCGGCATCAGCGGTTCGGTCCAGCACCGCGCCGGCATGGCCGAAAGCGCCAAGATCATCGCCATCAACCACGACCCGGCCGCGCCGATCTTCTCCATCGCCCACTACGGCATTGTCGGCCGTGTTGAGGATGTCCTCCCGAAATTCATCAAGGCCTACAAGGGCCAGGGCTGAGCTTAACCAGAGGGTTTCACGCATGCCGGAAAATTTCTACCTCGATAATCCCGACATCAAGTTCAACCTGATGAACGTCGGGCTGGACGACGTCGTCCGCGAGCGCGAAGAGGGCTACCAGCAGGCCGCCCGCTTCCCCGAGGCGCCCGTGGATTTTGCCGACGCCCTGGACAGCTTCGACAAGGTGCTGGACATGGTCGGCGAGATCTGCGGCGAGAACATCGCCCCGCGCGCCGCCGACGTTGACGAGGAAGGCTGCCACCTCGACAAGGGCGTGGTCACCTATGCCAAGGGCACCCAGGAAAACCTCCAGGACCTGGCCAAGGCCCAGGTGCTCGGCGTCATGCTGCCCCGCCAGTACGGCGGCCTCAATTTCCCGGTCACCGTCTACACCATGATGACCGAAATGGTCTCCCGCGCCGACACCTCCCTGCAGAACCTGTTCGGCCTGCAGGACATCGCCGAGACCATCAATAAATTTGCCTCCGACGAGCAGAAGGCGCTCCACCTCCCCCGCTTCTGCACCGGCGAAGTGGACGGCGCCATGGCGCTGACCGAGCCCGAGGCCGGTTCCGACCTCCAGGCCGTCCAGCTCAAGGCCCGCTTCGACAAGGAGAAGAACCAGTGGTTCCTCAACGGCATGAAGCGCTTCATCACCAACGGCTGCGCCAAGGTGCACCTGGTGCTGGCCCGCTCCGAAGAGGGCACCAAGGACGGCCGCGGCCTGTCGATGTTCGTCTGCGAACGCGGCCCGGGCCTGGTGGTCCGCCGCATTGAGAACAAGCTCGGCATCCACGGCTCGCCCACCTGCGAACTGCAGTTCAACGACGTCCCCGCGGAACTGGTCGGCGACCGCCGCCGCGGCCTCACCCGCTACGTCATGAGCCTGATGAACGGCGCCCGCGTCGCCATCAGCGCCCAGGCCCTCGGCACCGCTGAAGCCTCCTGGCGCTGCGGCCTCAAGTACGCCAAGGAGCGCGAGCAGTTCGGCAAGGCCATTCTCAAGTTCCCGGCCGTCTACGAAATGCTGGTCTCCAACCGCGCCCGCATCCTGGCCGGCCGCGCCCTGCTCTACTTCACCACCAAGTGGGTGGACCTGCGTGACAACGCCGACGAGGCCTGCAAGCACGCCGAAGCCGCCAGCCCCGAGCTGAAGCAGAAGGAGAAGGCCTACACCAAGATCGCGGCCGAGCTGACCCCCCTCTGCAAGGCCTACCTCACCGAGCTGGCCAACTCGGCCGCCTACGACACCATCCAGATCCACGGCGGCACCGGGTTCATGAAGGACTTCCCCGCCGAACGCTACTACCGCGACGCCCGCATCACCAACATCTACGAGGGCACCACCCAGCTCCAGCACGTGGCGGCCATCGGCGGCGTCATGCTCCGCGTCCTCGACCCGATCATGGCCGAGTTCAGCCGCCTGCCCTACGAGGGCAAGCTGCGCCGCCTGGCCAGCGCCGTCGACATGGCGCACGACAAGGTCCAGCGCGCTGTCAAGATCGTCGACGCCAAGAAGGATCCCGAATTCTTCGACCTCATGGCCCGCCGCCTGTGCGACATGGAAACCACCGTCCTCTGCGGCTACCTGATGCTCAAGGGCGCCCTGGCCGACAAGACCCGCGAAGCCGTCACCGAGCGCTTCATCCTCGACGCCCTCCCCGAGCTGGACGCCAACTTCGAGGCCATCAGCCGCGGCGACGTCAGCCTGATCGACAACCGCGAAGCCATCCTCGCCATGTGATGCCCCGCCGGGCATCCGGGCGCCGGCAGTGCGCCGTTAATCAAAACCGGGACGGGCCGTCTGGCCCGCCCCGGTTTTTTGTGGCCGCGACTGGGCGCGGATTGGCGCCGCCGGGAAACCTCGATTGCAGTCGGCCGCCATCGACCGCGGCCGACTGCAATCGAGTCCGAAAAACGGCCACGCCCCCGCCGTATTCAGCGCCACAACCTTGCAGAACGCCGCACACAGGCAAGAGTGCCGGTGTCACGTTCCTCTGGCCGTCTCGCGGACGAGGATTGGGGATTTTTTTCCGTGCCGTTGATTAAATTGGAGACGGCCAAAGCTTGACGGCGCGTCAACTGTAAGATATCTTATTACAGGAAAAGAAAGCGCTGTACCATGCGAAGCACACTTACCATCAGTCTTCCCGAAAAGGTGCGGGTGCAACTCGACCGGGTTGCCAGGGACGAGGGGGTGTCCCGTAGTGACCTCGTGCGCGAGTCGATTCGCGACCACCTCTTTATCCGGCAATTCCGCTCCCTGCGACGAACCATGACCCTGAAGGCATCTCAAGAGGGAATTCATACGGATCAGGACGTTTTCGACCGGGTATCATGAAGCTGGTTCTCGATACCAACGTGCTCATTGCCGCCTTCATTGCGCATGGCGTCTGCAATGAATTGCTTGAGTATTGCGCCGTCAACCACGAGATCGTTCTCTCTCCCTTCATCTTGGATGAACTGAAAGAGAAACTCGGGCAAAAATTCAAATTTGCCCCACCCGAAGCCGAAGCTGTCGTCCAGTTGCTGAAATCGCGGTTTACGGTGGTGACTCCCCGCCTGCCGGCCACCCCCATTTGCCGGGATACGGATGATGACGCGATCCTTGGAACCGCCTTTGCCGGCAACTGCGAATGCATTGTGACCGGGGATAAAGACCTGCTTGTCCTTCACCGCGTCAACGGAATCCACCTGGTTTCCCCCACTGATTTTTGGGCAATGGAAAAATAGGACGGGGGATGCGGCGCAAGCAGGGAAACGTTGCCCTGCGGGTGAAGTTGGAAGACCGGTCGGCGCGCGCCATGAAACGCCGCGGCCCTGCGGAACGCCGCGCCCAGGCAAGAGTGCCTGTGTCACGTTCCCTTCAGCCCAGCGGCGTGTCGGCCAGGTTGCCGTCGCGCAGGACCACCGGCACCAGCATGACCAGCGGCCGCCCCGGGCTGGTGAACTCCACCACCAGCCGGTTCACCGCCGCCGGCACCGGGGCCGCCTTCAGGGTGAAGGTCAGCTCGTTGATGCCGCGCCCCAGGTGGAATCCGACGTTGAGCGTCCGTCCCGCCGCCTGCGGCCCGATCTCCCAGCCCGCCTCGGCGTACCATTTGAAGTGCAACTCGGTCTGCACTTTGTAGCGGTTCCACACCTTGAGCTTCACCGTCTTGGCCTCGCCCTTGCGGACGGTCGCGCCATCCGGCCCGTAATCCACGGCGATCCGGAAGAAATCGAAGGTGTAGACCGGCCCGTTCAGGCAGAAGTACAGTTCCTCGAGGTAGCGCCCCTCGCTGGTGGCGAACAGCTTGGCCGGGTCGAGACCGGTGAGGTCGGTGGGCTGCCCCTCCACCAGTTCGAGCTGCGGCGTGTAGCGCAACGCCACCTGGCGGGCGATCACTTCGGTGCGCCGGGTCATCTCGTCCACATCCTGCGGCAGCTGGTTGCCGAAATAGCCGAGCTCGCCCAGGTTCAGGCAGGCGGTCTTGATCTTGCGCCCGATCGGGGTGATCCATTGCTCCGGAATCGCCTTGATCCCGTGCATGATGCCAAAGATGGAACCGACAGTGGCGCCGGTGCAGTCGGTGTCCTCGCCGCAGTTCACCGCGATGCAAATGGACTTGGCGAAGTCGCCGCCGCCGTAGAGCAGGCCGATCACCAGCATGCCGATGTTGGACGGCACGTCCCAGCCCAGCTGCCCCTGGTCGAAGCCCTTCTTCCGGTCCGCCTCGCTGGTGCAGGCGGGAATATTGAAGAAGGTGCTGCCGCGGTAGTGCCGGAGCACCTCGTCGCGGGCCTCCAGCCAGCCCTTCCTCTCCCGGTGGCATTCCACGGCGCAACGCACCGCCTGGGCCACCCCGCAGCCGGCCGGAATGAAGGACAGGCCGATGTCGATCAGGGTGTGCAGGTTCGTCTCCACAAAGGCGGCGGCCTCCAGGGCGGCGCAGAAGACCTCGGCGTAGGTGCCCTCGCCGTTGCCGTGGTCGAGGATGGCGTCCTCGTAGGCGTAGCGGGCCGCGTGGTGCGGGTTGCCGGGGCAGACGCAGGCCCAGATCTCGGACCGGATGAAGGCGCCGCAGCTGTCCTTGAACAGGTTTTCCGAGGTCCCCGACAGCGGCGGCGGCAGCCCCGAGCGCAGGTTGATCTTGGCGGTGCCGTACTCGGACCAGTGCGGGGTCACGTACAGGCACCAGTACTCGGCCAGCCGCCGGGCGTCGAGGTCGATCCCCTTCTCCTCCAGCGCCACCAGCCACAGCAGCTGGATGTCCAGATCGTCGTTGGGCAGCGGCTCGCCCTTCAGGTCCTGGGTGTAAAAACTGACGGCGTTGACCTGGCGCCGCCACTCCATCGGCGCCCCCAGCGTGCCGCCGATGTTCTTGCCCATCCAGCAGCCGAGCACCTTGTCGCGGTAATCCTGAAGATTGAGTTTCATCGGTCAGAGTTCCCTGCATTCTTCATGTATCGGTATCGGAATCGCCAGCCCCAATCCACCGTCCAGGTGAGGGCCTTCCGGTTTCGACCCGGTCACGCCAACGCTCACCATACCCCTTCAACATATACATTAACGCCACGATAATCCACGCATGTTTGCGACAATAAATAACACAATGCCGACAAAATTTCCACCGCCGCCAGTCGCCGTTCCCGCCCCCTCCAGCCGGGTCAGCCTGTGGCGCGACGACTTCGTCTTCTGGCGGCCGGACCTGCCCGTGATGGTCCAGCGCAACGAGCAGTGCAACTGCGCCTCCCACCGGCACGAGTTCGTCGCGGTCGTCTTCATCCTGGTGCTCCACGGCCTGGCCCTGGAACTGCTCGGCCGGCTGGGCCGCTTTGCCACTGAAAGCGGCGGCGGCCCCGACGCCGCCACCCTCCGCCGCCAGCGGCTGCGCGCCGCCTTCGAGCTGCTGGAGCGGCAGTATGCGGAGAACGTCTCCCTGGCCC
>Ga0265297_10006317_pt1 | contig 17333 bp, 24 predicted proteins | sample Munlanlwell13791_FD_192502 | JGI IMG/M metagenome (GOLD analysis project Ga0265297, IMG submission 192502) | Leachate microbial communities from a municipal landfill in Southern Ontario, Canada - Leachate well 137-91 | ecosystem: Engineered > Solid waste > Landfill > Unclassified | place...
TCTTGCCCAAACAGTACGCCAAAGTTCACAGTCTTGGCAGAGTCATAGGGCAGACCCATTTCATCAGCGGTTACTTGGTGAATCTTCTTGTCTGCATTAAGAGCTTTGATAAGTATTGGGTCTTGGGTGATTGCAGCCAAAGCTCGGTAGTCAAGCTGGTTGTAGTCTGCCCTGATTATCTTTTTGCCCTCTGGGGCGCAGAACAAAGCTCTTAGCTTAACCCTATCATCCCGCTTGAACACGTTCTGTAGGTTAGGTCGAGCACAACTCAGTCTCCCAGTTGAAGTCGAGGTCTGTTTTAGTTCAGGATGGATACGGTTCTCGGCATCGGCGGCGTTGACATAGTTATCAACATAGGTTCCCTTCTCTTTGTATAACTCTTTGTACTCAACTATTTGTTCTACCAGAGGGTCATGGATAGTTTCCAAGACCTCCTTCTCAACTGACGGAGCACCTGAGTCTGTGAACTTCCAAGGTTCTATTCCCAAAGTACCATAGACATAGCTCTGAATATCTTGGGTGGCATGTGGGTTCAGGGGCAGGTCAAAGTTCGCCAACCGATTGTCCAGTTCCTTGGCAAAGTTCACTAGAATGCCGGGGTCAATCTGGATGCCCCTGTCCTCTATTGCCATCAGTACAGGTAGAAGGGGTAAATCAATATCAAAATAATGTTTTGGCAAAATCGGTATCCACTTTTCAGCCAAGAGATAAGTCGCAACTGAATCATTCGCATTGTACTCTGGAACCTCCTCGGGACTGTCCTTGATTTCATCCCATCGTTTCATCTGCATACCAAGATGTCTACGGGCAAGATATTTTAGACCCAAGCCACCAACCATATCTGAACCCGACTTGGACTTGCTATCTTCTTTGGGTGCTTGCTTTCCCAAACCGAGGCAGTAGGCCATTATCATGGTGTCGTGGAATTTCTCAGGAACAATCATGCCATTGGACTTGAGTTCTCGTATATCATACTTGGCATTGTGCATTGCCACAGGGCAATTTCCATACATCACTGTTTTACTTGGCCCATAAAAAGGAGCAACAGTCAACTTTCCTTTTCCATCACGGTAGGCTATAGACCATTGACCTATCCCCCCTGCGTGGTCTGTCTCTGTATCTAATGAAGCTAAGGGCATGCTATGCAAACTACCAATACCTTTATCGGTGGGTAGTAGCAAAAAATCATGGGGCGCAACTTCGGGGGGGTTTTCCCAATCATCCAATAGAGTAGCCCAAAGTCTTGGAGAATGGAGGGCGGCTGCGGGATGGTATTGGCAAACTATTATTCCTTTCTCGTGTTGGAACAAAGTTCCGTGTAACTGAGATACACCCCCTGAAGGAGAAAACAGGTTTAGAGGGGTTGCCCCAAGAGTTATAATGTACTGGGGCTTGACCAATTCCAGTTCCCTCCAGAGAAAATCAACACAAGCCTTTATCTCTTTCTTCCTCGGGTCACGATTCTGGGGCGGTCGGCAACGGCAGACGTTGGATAGATAACAGTCGTTAGTATCTATCTTGGCTAGGGCAAGAAGTTTGTCTAGTCTCCTGCCCGCTGCACCGATGAATGGAACACCAGCCTCATCCTCCTCTCTCCCAGGAGCCTCACCAATAAGGAAATACTTTGCCCCTATACTCCCAATCCCAGGAACAGGTTGGGTAGCGTTCATTCGGAGTTCACAGGTCTGGCATTGGACTATGTCCTTGGCGATTTGGTCTAGGCTATCGGTCATCTTCAATCCTAACTACCTGCTTGACACAAGAACAAGGCACAGCAACTCTGAACTTGGTAGCATCCAGTCGGGGAACAACCATTGTGACATAGCCCTTGCCCAAACATTGTTTACATTTGCTCCTATTGGATAGCATGGATTTTATTGTTATCTTGTCTAATATTTTCATATCACTCCCCAAACAAGAGGGCAACAAGTTCTTCATAGGTTGTGTCCTCAAATGACTTGCCATTCTGGTCACGGTCAAAGCGGTTAGATTTAATGGTAGTCACCATGACTGTCTTCTCAACAGGTTTCTTGTTCTCCATGACCAACTTCATCTTGGTGGCCATTTCAATATTGATGTCGGCAAAACCCTCAGTTTGGTTCCAACCCTGAACAATTAAATCTCCTGTTGGCTCTGCCCTATCCGAACCCTGGCGTTTGACCCACTTCTCACCGAGGTACTGGATGGTCACTAGGTTTATTCCATTCGTCTTGGCAAGGTCAAAGATAGCCTTCATCCGAAGGTTGCGTCTTTGGTACTCGTTGGTAGCAAGTTTCTGTTTCTCTTTGCCCTTCTCAGCAGCAACATCTTGGAGTTCCTCAAGTACAGTCTGTCTTAGCATAGCTTCCATAGCTGTGGCTGTGTCTATAACAACTGTCTGATATTCCCCGCCTTCAACGGTTTCCTTGTAGTCCTTGTAGAACTCCTCCCAGATGGGTGCTGCCCATGTCATATCCTCTGACTCAATAATTGGCATAGCAAAGTTCTGGACTTCAATGTTCTTGTCAGGGAACTTGGTGCGAACATAGTCTGCCCCGAGGTCGAACGAGAAAATCTTGATAGGTTCAGGGAAGGACATTGACAACCATGTTTTCCCTGTCTTGGGCAGACCACTAACTGAAACGAGAATATTAGGTATCAATAGGCTCCTCCTTCACCCCACCTTGGGGGTTTTGGTGTATCCGTCTTTGCCAACAATATCAAAATAAGAATGATAACCCAGAAGATAAATAGACCTACCGCTAATGGGTTCAATCCTTTTCCCTCCCTGTCTTTCTTATCTGTTTTTGGAGTTCATAGATTTGTTGGCAAGCTAGAAACATCTTCCAGTGGTTATCAAGATTCCCTGCCGACCTTTCCTCAAAGCCTTCATCCTCACTTTTTCCTACACGGAGCAGACGGACTTGTTCTACCAACTGCCCTTGCTCTTCCAACAGAACTTTGTAGGCAGCAAGCTGGCAGAAGTTTTCCATGTAGACTGCCCTGCTTGTTTTGAAGTCAATCAGGGTGGGGACATCATCAAGCAATCCGTAGAAGTCAGGTGTGCCCCCAAAACTATATACCTCGGATATGAAAGGGACTTCCATAGCAATAGGGTAGACTGAGTGCTGTTTCCTCCAATCCTCAAACTTAGTCATTGGACTAGAAGCACAAGCAATATCTTGAGGAGTATAAATTGACAGGTCTGGTTCTATTCCTTTTATCTTGCAAAGAATCAAGTAGTGAACCAATGTTCCTGTGTCCCCTGCTTGGTCACGAACCTTACGGTAGTCTAATCCTTGAACACCAAGTTGCCATGCCCAGTCTATCAGGGCAGGTTTATTCAAGATACCCAGGTAGGTCGTGACAGAGGGAACCCGAGTGCCATCGGCTTTTTTGTAAATGGTATGAATCTGCTGGTTAGCCATTAGGAACCTCCCAGTCCACATCCTTTATTATTGCACATTCCATGACATTCCCTGTTGGAATGTTTACCCAATTGGAGAAGTTCTTTTTGTCCTCGGAAACAAGGAGGGCAACAGTAGTTTTGTTTTCAATATCAGTCACTAGAAATCCTGCTGAGTAAACAATCTTGAACTCTGACTTCTCCACTTCCTCTGCTGTTGCCCAGTTATTGAAGTTGGTTGCATCCTTCCATTTGACAACTGCTAGTTGCATCTTACATCTCCGGTTCTTGGAACTTAGCGTTGTCCCCGTCACCGACAAGAACTAAGTCGAGATAGTCAGCCAAAGTTCCGTTGTTCAACATGTCTTTGAACTCTCCAAGTTGGGCCTTCTTGGGGTCAATGAGAATCTTTCTTAGAGCCGCCTTGCGGTTCAGACCCACAATCTTTTCCCGTACGTAGCCCTGGAGGCTGGTTGAGTCAGCAGTTTCGTCAGCAGCAAAGCAAAAGTGATTGGGCAGACCTGCTTCGTTGACAGCGAGAATATCTTCCTTAACTTTCTCTCCATCGTCATCGAGTTTTGCTTTCTTCGTATCGGGGTCAATGATATACTTCTGGAACAGGAGTCTTGGTTGCTTCTCCAAGGTAACAATACTGCCAATAAGTTCCGAGGGCTTCTTGCCCTGTTCCTTTGCTGATTCTAACCAGCACCTGTTGTAGATACTGTTCTTGTGCGGGTTCTTCCCTGCTTCCACATAGGGAATGTAGAAAGAAAACTTTCCATCCTTGAGTTCAAAGGAATCTTCATCCCCAAACATTTCCAAGACAGTGGTTTCCTCCATGTCCACCTTGACTACTTGCTTCTCTTGGTTCTCCCACATGGAGGGTGGGTCAACCACATCTATGCCCACCAAGAGACCCCTTATCTTTTTGATTCCTTGGAAGCCGCCTATGGATAATTCTTTTTCCGATTCAACTGGTAAAGCCACTTTGTTCCTCCTTATTTTTCCTCATAATCTATTCTACCATACCCAACTACCCCTCTGTCAAGTCACGTTCTTTTTCCCAGTCCTCAAGAACCAACTCTTCTTCTCTAATCTCGTCTAAGTAGTCCTCATAATAAGGGCAGGTAACTCCCTCTTCCTCTGCCAAAACGCACATCTTGTCATTCAAATTGCAACGAGGAAACTCAGAGTACCATGATTGGATTGACTCAGGGCACTGTTTCTTCCACGCTAACTTTTCCATCTATACTTCCCCCTTCCTTCTTTCTCTACTTTCCTTTCACTAACCAACTCCTTCAATGAATCATAAACCGAAGTATTGCTCCCTATCTTCTGGTCAAATAAATCCTTTGGAGATAGCCAATCTTTAGTCTTACTACAAAAGTCGGCTACTTGTTGCTTCACCGTTGGGGCAGAAGCAGACAAATGGAACTGGAAATCCTCACCCAAGGTAGCCTCAATAGAATCGGGGGGCAACTGAGCATGGCGGAGGAAGATAGGTTTTATCTTTACCTTCAAGGCCTCCCCCGCTTTGCTAATTCTCTGCATTTGCAGGTAGCTATCCACCCAGTCCTCAAGAACAGAACTGCCCCTGCCCCGTTTGGATATATCCTTGCCCGCATGGTGGATGATGAACACAGAGCAGTTGAAACCCTCGATGACGGAATCGAGAAAGTCCAAGACTTTTATAGCATCTGTGCTCTCGTTTTCGTCACCGAGGATTGCTTTATACCAAGGGTCGAGGATAAGAACTTGAGGTTCCGTGGCTTCAAGGGCAGACCATAGTTGCTTCTGCCCTGATGGGGTATCCAGTTTCATTGAGAAAGTTGTGCCTACAAACACGTTATCATAATCCTTACCTGTCTGCTTTAGTCTTTCCTGTAATATTTCCTCACCGAGTTCAAACTGAACATAGAGGACGGTTCCCCGCTTGGTAGAGAGTCCTAGGAATGGTTCCTCCGAGCCGATGCAATTGGCGAGTTGCAGGCATAGATAGGACTTCCCTGATTTCGGGGGGGCATAGAGTAGGCTCTTGCCCCTTTTGGGTAGCCAGTCTTTGACATAGAATGGGACTTCTGGCAGACTAGCTCTAGTAAACAGGCCAGCAGGGAAGACAAAACCTCCGATGGGTTTGATAAAAGACTGGACAACCTCTTCTTCGAGGTCTTGGTAGAGGACAAACTGTTCCTCCCCTGAACTTGGGTCTACAATCCAAAGTCCTTGGTTGCTCACTTTAACCACTTCTCCATCATTTTTGGAGTCATTATCTTATCTGCTAACCCGTACTCTATCGCTTCCTCTGGTTCCAGCCAGAAGTCCCTATCTATATCTTTCAGTATATCCTCCTTCCCTTTCTTTGCTCCACAGTCTACCAAGATGTCCACCATTTTGTTCTTATACTTTTCCATTTCTTGATGCTGGATTGCCCAGTCTCGGGCATCCCCACCCATCTGACCCGCAGGTAGATGCAACATAACTTTAGCGTGGGGCATCAAGTATCTTTCTTGCCCTGATGCTAATAAGAGGACAGCAGCAGAAGCACAATATCTGCCCAGTGTTATTACAGGTGACTTGAGGAGTCGGATAGTATCGTGCAATAGAAAGGATGTGTCCATATCCCCGCCAGGGGAGGATATGATAACCTTGATAGGTTCATGAGAGAACGTGTCTAGAGCAAAGAACAAGTTCTGTGACTCTACCTCCGCAGTAATTATTCCCGAGAGAAAATAAATCCGTTTGGTCGCCAGATGTTCTCGGACTCCCACCATTTGTTCCTCTGATACTAACTTACCTTCGTTGTCTCTTCTTGGATATAACATTTAGTCCTTTCTTTATTTTTTATTTGATAGAAATTTTAAGACCAATTATTGCTATGATTAGCAGCAATCCTAAGAATCCTATCAACATACCTGCAAAGAAATCATGCCAGTTCATTCTTCTCTCCTTCTATAGGACTACCTCACCTGATAGGACTTGCCAACACTTAGGGCACTCACGACGGGTGAATACTCCACCTTGACTGTGTTCAAAACATGGCTCAATACCCCATAGGAGTATCCTCTCCCGTTCCTTTCTCACCGCTTCGGCTTGTCTGGCAGAAAAGAGGGCAAGGATTTGGTTAATTGCTTTCTCTTTATCCACTATTGAATAGGCTCTATTCTCAATAAGAATGAAATCCACCTCTTTCCTCACCTGTTCATCGGTCAGTTCTAGTTCTTTATTGTTCATTTCAGCACCTCTTTTTTCTACCACTGCTGTAGTAATTCTGCTAGTCTTTGTTTCTGCCACTCTCTTTCAGCAGCCCCAGCAGCATCCCTAGCAGCATCCCTAGCAGCCCAAGCAGCAGCCCCAGCAGCATCCCTAGCAGCCCAAGCAGCAACCCAAGCAGCATCCCTAGCAGCCCAAGCAGCATCCCAAGCAGCAAATAATTCTTCTTGAGTGGCTTGCCCGATAGCAAACTTGCGAGCAGCTTCTATTGCTAGGCGAGGCCTCTTATCATCTGGGTACTCTTTCTCAAATATAGGCAATACCCTCTCAGCACAGTCGCAAGCGAATAATCTGGCTATTCTGTCTCTATCGGCTACTGGCTCACAACATCTTAATGCCCACAGAGCATCCTCCAGTCCGCAGACTTCCAGAACTTCAATAAGTGGGAATGGCCTATTTTCCCCCCAGTTCTTTATCCCGCCTTTGAACTTTGCGAATTTCTTGTAACGCCTTACGCAAGCCTCAGCATCTTTTGCTGATTTGAATGTTAGTGTTAGCATCTTTTCCTCCTATTTACCCATTTTATTTTATCTATATAGGCTGATATACCCTCTCAGTTACCCTTCTAATACTTTTCCTGCTAAGTTCTCCTCCCTTGGAATCCAAGTAAATGTTAGACTACCAAAGTCTCTAAGAAACCTTATTACCTTGTCCCGATAGGGCAGAAGATGTGCCTTCTTACACTTCCAATTTCCTGTTACTTGCCTGACAACCAGTTGGGAATCAGCAAGAATCTCAACTTCCCCTACCTTTCGTTCTTTCGCCCACTCAAGGGCAAGAATCACCGCTTTATATTCCCCTACATTGACAGTGACAGGTTCAAGATAGGGAATGATATGAGGTTCCTGCCCCTCTGGGACAAAACAGGCTTCTTTCAAACTGGAATCACAGTAGATTTTCATTTTTTCTCCCCTACATTTATATTCTACCATACCCAACTACCCCTCTGTCAAGTCCGCACCACAATTCCACCCCTCTTCATGAAACCCTCCCCCCTGACCACCACTAAAGTTCTGCCCATTAGTTTGAGGTACTCGCCCAATCGTAATCCAGCCAGGCAAAGGGGCAGTTAGTGGTGTTGATTGAAGCGCACTTTCAGTGAGGATGTAGGCCACCGTGAACAATTTGTCGGACACTATCAGTCTATTTCTGGAGGCTCTTTCCAAGTCCTCACAGCCTAGGTCTAAACACCTATACTTCTTTCCATCAATTGTTCTTATCGTTTCTTTTTGTCTGCCCATCTATCTCCTTCTTCAAAGTAAATTGATTCATATCAGGACTCTAAATATCCTACACCCCACCCCTGTTACGTTACACTACAGGGGGTGGTGTAGTAGGATTTTTTAGCCTTGTCCGATTAACCCTTCTCTACCCCTTTCTACACCCCTCTCTGGACTCAACAAACTTCTTCAAAGTGCAACGGCCACACACCTTCATTAGTTTGCCCAAGCAAGTCTTACATTTATCGGGTTCCTTTACCATGTTCCCATCCTTTCTATATTGCTCTTTCATCCTCAGTTGGCTTCCTCCTAGCTGATAGTTCAAAGCACATAGAACATACCTGCGATTCGTCATCGGGCATAAAGTACACTTTGGAAACAACCTGTCCGCAGAAGTCGCAGACTATACCTCCGTCTTCGCCATCCTTCCCTTTCCAACCAGCTTGGGCTTCATCCCCCCATCCTCCAAAGTAGTTTGAACTTGCTTTATACTGGGCTAGTTGGATTTTCTTTGTAGTAAGATAGCCTAGGTTACTATAGAAGTAACCCCCGTCCTCAACAAACTCCCCGATGTAGTCTATGCCCCTATTGGACAACAAAGCAAATTTACTATCCGTGTAGTCTCCAATTAGTTTTTGAACACTGCTTTCCCAAAGGCTATCCCCCATGCCTACAAGGTAGTCTACAATGAACTCTTGGGCATCATTTACATCTCCTAGCTTACCTCCGCTATAGTAGTTCCATTCAAACTGGAGGTCATTATACTTCCAGATAACTCCATTGTGGGCAAGGGCGACATCCGTAATCACATTAAGTCCGTTTAATGCTTTTCGGTCATCGGTTATAGGGAAAGGGTGGCAAAACTCAGGGCATACAGAGCCAGTCATGGCAGCACGAAATTGGAATATGATGTCTACGTCCTCCACTGTCTTATCTTGTTTGTGTAGGTACTTCTCCATCAAATCTATGACTTGAAACATCTGCTTCTCATTCATAGCCCCTTTCAAAACCCTCACCTTGTTTCCATCTTGAAAGGCAAGGCCAAAGCCATCGGGGAATCTCCCAAACCATGTCCTCATTTTTTTCTTCCCTAACAGGGGAAGTCCTTTTGGTTTTCCGATTACGAGACACATATTTCCTCCCTTTATTTGGTATAATAATACTCTATGCTACCCTGCCTTTTGGCGGACAATAACCCTTTATTTGCCAATACACTTTTGACTCGTTGGGCAACCATTGGGGCGGGGTCAAACAACTTAGCCTTGGTGTGTTGTGCTATAACTGGAGACAGAAAATGATAGTGAGTGCAACCTAGTATCAATGTGTCAACATCTTCTAGACCAACTAAACTATTAGCTACTTCCTGCTCTGTTTCTTCACTAAAGAGATTACCTTGTTCAACAAGGCTTGCTAGATTCGGGCAGGCTTTTCTAGTCTTAGCTATTGGATACAGGGAGCCTGCAACTGAATGTTTTGTCCCTATCAATCCTACGTTACACCCTCTAACCCTCTGGGGAATATCAGCCATAGTCATTACAGGTACAGGGCATCTAGCTTTCAGTTCTTTGCCCGCTATGACGGAGGCCGTGTTACAGGCTACAACTATCATCTTCACTGGGAAGTTCAATAGCCAAGTCATGTTATCTAGCGAGAACTGGGTGATTGCCCGTTCTGTCTTATTCCCGTAGGGGAAGTGGGCGGTATCCCCCAAGTAGACAAAGTTCTCGTTAGGTAGTAGTTTGGCTATAGCCTGGAGAACACTTAGCCCACCAGTACCAGAGTCAAACAACCCAATGGCTTTGTTGTTAATCATTTTTGTCCCCCTCAAAAATAGGAGTTAGATTAGTAAGCTCTCCTGCCTTTTTTTCCTCCAAGTATTGGGGCAAGTATTTATATCTCGACTTCATCATTTTTTGCACCAGCTGCGTCCAAGTCATTCCTTGGAGTTTGGTAGTAGTCGTGTTCTTAGCGTATCTAGCTAGGAAATCAACAAGTTCTATACTAGCCAAAATAACGTTACGACTAAGCGTTCCTCGAAAGAGTCTAATCTCAATAGTTGGCTGTGAAGAGCGAAGGTTTACTGCCATGTATCTGGAAGAGTAGTAAGACAATTCATTGATTTTTCTTTGGGCAGACTTATCAAACAGATTTGAGCCTAGGTGGGGGAGTTTCTTTTTATAACTCACTGCGCTTCTTTCTAGTAAGTAGCGACTCATTCTGCCCAAGATAGCAAGTTGGTTGTAAAACTTCTCAAACAGATAAATTAGCCTAAGTTCATAGAGTTCTAGGTGTTTGCCCTCATAAAAACTTCGGCTAAAGTGTATATGAAGGGCGGAATGTGCTGTTCTCTCGGAGCTACCACCATACTGTCGGACAATCTCCTTAATTTCCTTCCAAGGGAAGAAGTCTCTATGGAAGTCTAGGGAGCAGGGTTGGGTGATAATCTCTACCCCGTTTTCTAGGCTAGAATCCTCTTCCTGCCAAAAAAGGTGCTCTTCTTCAGATAGGACAGCTAATGCTTCGGCGGCAGTTTCTAAGTCGTCGTAGTCCTCTGTTTCCAGTTCAACTCCGAAGTAAATTGGCTCTGTTCTATCGGGGTGGAAACAAGGTTCAAAGTCATGATGGTATTCGTGTATGTATGGAGAACCCTGTCGGGAGCAGTTTATACAATAACCATCTTCACCATACTCGTTATTGAGGTAAACAGTTCCACACCGGTCGCATATAAAGTGTTCATTAGAGCAATCTATGCACATGCCCCCCCAAGCCCCATTATCCACTTCTTCATTGTAGCTCGTTCCGCAACAAATACAATCAACCCAGCCAACTTTTTCTTCATCCATTTTTCTACCCTCCAGTATCATAATACCACTAGACTCTAGTCCGTGTCAAGTTGAATCTGCCCTGAGCCTACAGAGGGCAGTTCCCCAACCACGACTGATTCAGGTTTAGCTTCTCCTAGTTTCCATTGGGCTACGGCATGGGTTTGTTGGTTGTAAAACTCTTTGCCATAGTCCTTTTTGACTCTGGCTCTATTGAGCCGAGCCTGTTCGGGTTCAGGGCAGAGTAAGTTATACATAATCTACCTCCAATTCCAGTCTACCACTAGGGCAGGGGGTCTGTCAAGTCGTGCCTAGTTGTGACTAAAGTTTGTTAGCATTTTATAGGGTGTTGTTCTGGATAGCAAGCTCCAACTAACCCTTGTATCGCCCAAGATTAGCCACATGGCTTTCTGGGCAAGACTTATGTGGTATGCTCCAAATAAAATATCCTTCATGTTTACTCCCTTTCCTTAATCGCTAACCTCCCCCAATAATAAGAGCTAGTAAAGGACTACCGTGTGAAGTCGTAATATTCCTCACGCCTGCCGATTAAGTATGTGCTACCTTGTGCATCGCCTGCCCGCTTCCACCTGCCAAATTTATTCAGGAACAAGACAACCTCGGCGGTCTGTGGGTCTTGCTCATATCTATATTCTTGGGATTCCGAGTAGCCATTCTTGTCAATGCGGGTGGCGATGTCCGCCTTGACTACTATGCGCTTGGTAGTAAGCACCTTGACTACTGTGTAAGGGTGTCTGTCGGAATACATTAATTCAGTTACCCCCATGCCAATCTCAGGCTTTAGTGAACGGGTTTGATTACCGATAGCATTTTGTAAGCTACCATAACCCCTTACATTGATTGTATTGCTTGTCATTGTCTTTCCCTCTCCTTATACTATTTATTTTGAATCTTGGATAGTCAACTCTTGGTGCCGCCCTAGTTCTTCAGCTTTCCTACTTCTTTATCTCTTCCAAGTCTATGTATAGCTTGGAGAAGGATTTTATGGCCTTGCAGTCTGCCTCTGGCTGGAAGTGTGCCAGGGTGGTTCCGCCATTCTTTTTTTCCACTGGCTCTGCGGTCTGTTTCATCTGGAATATCTTTGCTGCCCCTTTGTCGTTTTTAATGCTTACTTCAACTGACATCATTTTCTTAGCTCTCCTTTATTAGCCTTGACTAGAGCAGCACCGAGAGTGGGCTATCCGTATTCAGTTGTTAAAGTGCGTGGCTCATTTCCGAGACTACCCCTATCATCCCATGTCTAACCCCACAGCTCAATCCCCCAAAGGTACTGGGTGGGGGTAGTACCTTAGTCCTAGAACAGATGTTCTAACCGATAGCCGCTGATATTGACAAATACCAGTATTGACAAATACCAGTAGGGAATAAAGGGCAGACGAAGGCAGGGCAGAGCCATGTACTATCAATGACCGTGGGCAGGGGCAGGCAACCTTGTACTGGCTTGACTCCCTGCCTGTTGGATGTGGTATAATAGAAGTAGGGAAGCCAAGGCAAGGGAAACCATTAAAGGAAAGGGGCAAAAGGGAAGTGGGTTGGGGCAGGTTGGATTCTATACTGGTATTGATTGCCCCAAACAAAATTTTCGATTTTTTACCTACTTTACATAAACCTCTCCTGCCCTAGTCTCAACAATAACAAGTAACGGCAATCTAGCAATATTTTTGGTAACTCCCCATGCCTGTGGCCTATCGAGATACAGACACGAAAAACCATAAAAAAGGCGGCAACCCATTACCGCCACGCACAAAACGGGAAAAAATGAAAAAACAGGGGGTGTAGGATAGGCGTGAAATCTGAGGCTATGGTTCCTACACCCACACCGCCGCTATATAATAGCGGTGGGGGGTGGAGGATACTCACAAAGAGGCATAATGAGCAATCCAAAAGAGATAAAATATCAAAACCGTTACAAGGTAAAGAACCCCCATCGGGCAGACCACCTGCGCCCATACATGATTAAACCAGGGGAGACCCGAAATCCCCATGGTCGCCCCAAAGGGTCGGTCAGTATTGCCGAGACCCTGAAATCTTATCTTGCCCGTCATCCTGACGAGGTTGCCAAGATTGTTACCGCTATGATTAAACAAGGACAGATTGGAAACATGGTAGCTACCAAGGAAATGCTGGACAGGATAGACGGTAGGGTGGTTGAGACCCACAAGATAGAGGGTGAGCTGCCCATTAAATTGGTGTTTGTCCCTGCTGCCCAAATCCTTGGGGTGGAAAAGAAAGAAGAAATTATCGAAGGGGAATCGAGAGAAGTTCCTCTAATTGAAAAATAGTATAGGGGCGAAAACAGCCAGTGGAGAAGGCTACAAACCAATGGCGATAGCAACGGCGAAAGGGAAAGTCCTTAGAGGTTGCGGTGGAATAGACACCTGCCCCTAGACTAGCATAAAGAATTTCTTATTATAGAAATCGGATTAAAAGTAAAATAGAAAACAAAAAGCGGTGCGCCCTTTCGGGGGCGGGAAATCAAGTCTCCTCTGAATAAGAGTGATGCATGGTGGGGGCAGAGACTTTACTGGAGGCTATATGATTATAGACTGTATCTACAGTCAGGATTGCTCGGACAAGGACAAACTGTGTGGTTCATGTCAACACAACAAGAAAAGAAGTTACTATGAACCTGTTGAACGCACTCCCCTACCCTTTGTTCCATACATACCCTACATACCCCCTTGTACTCCAACTATTCCCTATCTCACAGCTCCTTGGTACATGATAACGACTTCTTATGGCACAACAGACTGAACAGATAAAACAGATAGGCTATACCAAGATATTTGAACGCAACCGAACCAGCCGAGCCAGAACATTAGTCAATGTCGGCGGGGCGGGCAGTTCAAAGTCACATTCAATTGCCCAACTTCTAATAGAGAAGTTCTTTAGTGAAAAGGATAAACAGTTCATTATAGCCAGAAAAACCATGCCTGCACTCAGACGTAGTTCTTATGCCCTAATTGTAGACCTGATGAAACAATACGGGGTCTACAGTCATATAGACCACAACAAGACGGACAATGTACTTACCCTGCCCCAGATGAACAACTCTATGTGGTTCTTCGGGCTAGATGAACCCTCCAAGGCCAAGTCTCTTGCAGAGGGTGCAAGTTATATCTGGTTAGAAGAGGCAGACGAATTTGACCACGAAGATTACTTGGCTTTCAAGTTGCAGTTGAGAAGGAAAACAGAGAAGGAATTAAATCATCTTTACCTATCCTTCAACCCGATTGATGGCAACGGCTGGATTCCAACCAAGCTCATAGGGCAGGACGATGTAGAAGTGATTCATTCCACGATTGATGACAACCCCTTTGCCGACCCTGAGTATGTCAAGGATTTGAAAAAGATGGCGGGGGAGGATGAAAACTATTATAGAATCTACGTCCTTGGAGAGTGGGGCAGACTAGAGAACCTGATTTTTACAAACTACAAACTGGTTGATGCCCTGCCCGATAAGTGGGATGCATGGTGTTACGGTCTAGACTTTGGTTACACACATCCTACCGCCCTAGTTAAAATAGTCATGTCAGATAGAAAACTATATTGGGATGAGTGCCTCTGCCAATCTAAGTTGACAAACTCAGACTTGATAGAAAGACTCTCCCATTTTTCCCGTGCTGACATATATGCTGATAGTGCAGAACCGCAGAGGATAAAAGAAATCTCCAATGCGGGTTACATTATCCATAACGCCAACAAGGATGTCAAGCTAGGTTTAGATGTCTGCCGTAGACAGACAATTCACATTACCAAGGGAAGTATCAATATCTTGAAACAGATTAGAGGCTACCATCGTAAAAAAGATGGTAATGGAGGTCTACTTGATGAACCATTCAAGTTGGAAGATGATACCATGGACGCTGCCCGTTATGGAGTGATGGGGATTACAGAACGCTTTGGCTTCGCTACGGCTCGACCCAGACCAACTGAGCCGATTAAGTCTCTAACATTTGAAGAAAAAGACAGCAATAAAGTATTGAACCGTTGGATGAAGAGGGACTAATGGCAAATAAAAATACCAAACCTACCGTGGATGAAGTTTTGGCCTTGTATGATGACTGTACTAGACGTTACTCTGAATCGGGCCTTCTAGGACAGTTTGACGATGATGAAAAGTTCTACGAATTAGAGTTCAAGAACTTGCTACTCCTGCCCAAAGAATTTGAGAAAGAAGGCGTTGTACTTCCTACTGCCCGAGACCTAGTTGACACTTGTGTAGATAATTCCGACATCTTCAATGTCCGTGTTTGGGTGAACCGTAAAGGGGAAAGCAAGAAGTCTGAGGAAGAAACAAACCTGTTGAGGAAGTTTGGCCTTGGTGTTCTCTACAGGAACTCAGTAGAGGCCAGTATATCCCCGCTTAGAGTTTCAGCAAAGCATTATTGGTTGCATGGACTGGCAATAATCAAGGATGTCTGGGATGCTGACCGTTGGATGGGCAAGCCAGAAAGAAAAGAAGATGATACCGAAGCAGGTTATGCTGCCCGAATTGACCAGTGGAGGTCAGAACACCATGATAGTATACCCATTGTTATCCAAGGTGTTCATCCAAGGAACATTATGCTAGACCCCTACTACGATGGAGGCATGTTTGTCTTTGAAACCCGAGAGGAACTATGCTTCAATGTTAGACAACAGTTTCCTAACTGGGGCAATCCTGAGTCCAAGAAGATTACGGATAGGGTTGTCCATGTTTCTTTCTGGACAAAAGACTATAGATGTGAACTCTATGACCGAGAACCAGTTCTCAAGACGGCTGGCGGGGTTGCCAAACACAGTTATGGTTTTATACCCTATGTTCCTATTGATTCTGGTTTGGGTAATGTCTCCTCGGATAATTCCCTTACCAAAAAATATGTAGGCATACTGAGATATATCAAGGGTGTCCTTATCTCTGAGTCTAGGGATTACTCAATCAGCGATGTGATAATGAAGCGGACTGCCTTCCCTTGGGGATACCTGACTGGCCCTAATGCCCAGAATATAACCGAGGTTTTCCAGAAGTTTGGTGAATACAACACTCTTCCCGATGGGGTAGAAATCCACGACATGGCCCCGAAGGTTCCGCCCGAGGCTTTGTTAACTTGGCTGAACGTGTCTTCCAACTATCTTGGTGCTCACGCTGCCCCTCCTGCCGTTAGAGGTATGGGGGAAGCTGGTGTGCGGTCTGGGGCAGACCGAAGATTACTTATAGCTCAAGCTGCTACCCGATACCAATATAGCAACGAAGCGTTCAAACACGGTATCGCCAAGGTTCTGTCCAATTGTGCTCGTATTATGAAGAATGTTGTCCCAGGTGATATTAACGTCTGGGCAAGAACACCAACAGACGAGTTTGACATTGAGATTAAAAAAGACAAGATGAACGAACCCTTCACCTTCTATGTTGAATTTGCCCCTATCAGTGAGGAAGACGAATACCGAAGGCATGATGACCAAGAAAGACTCTATAAGTCAGGGTTGGTGACAAAGAACTGGGCAAGGAAGCAGATGTCCAATGTAGACCCCGAGGCTATGGAACTGGAAGAAGAGATAGAGAGATTGAAACTTGACCCGAACATACAACAGATTCTATCCCAGTACACGGCAGGAAAGTTGGCAGAGGCAATATCCAAGAGAAGTGCCGCCGAGGGGGTTGGAGAACAACAGGTTCCTACTGCACCCAATATGGGAATAAATACACCCCAAGTAGGCACTGCCCCAATGGAGGCAGGTAGGAGACTAGTTCCCCCGATTCCAAATACGCCCCAACCTGGTTCTGCCCAGCAACTCCAGAACAATATGCAGAATATGAGAAGCCAAATTCCAATGTCCTCTACTCAGGGACAGTTTGGTGGGGGTAGTTAATGAAATCAATACCTCTAACCCAATCGGTGGAGAAGGTTGTTGCCCTGAAAATGAAGGCGGTAGATAGTCTGTTGGAAGAACTGATAGACCCTATTGCCGATGTGGGCAGCCCTGAGAAACTATTGGGCAAGAAATATGAAACTTGGTCTCCAGAGGATTTAGCTCTTATGACTAAAGTTTATGGAATAAAAGAGCCTAACCCTTTGTCTGATTTAATATTTAATAAGACCTACAAACAGGTGAAGGAACTGGAGGAGGCTGAATTATAATGGCTACATTATCTCCATTGGCGCAAAGACAAGCAATGATAGTGTCGGGAATCCCCTATGCTGAGGCCCAAGCATCAATTAACAAAGGGAGTGCTAACTACCAACCCTATGCAGGATTTGGTTTTCCTACTTCTCAGGCGGGGAGTGACATCAAAAACTGGTACACACCTCCTGTTGCAGTTACTACTCCACCTGTAGCACCAAAGGTTCAGGACATTCCTTCTCCAACAGCAATTATGGAGTTGCAAGGTCAACAGGGAAGACCTACTCCTGGATATGATAAAGACAATCCTCCTCCTTTTGGAACACCCGAATATACAGAGTGGTATTATGCAGGATTTGGTTTTCCTACTGTTGCAGGTACTACTCCACCTGTAGCACCAAAGGTTCAGGACATTCCTTCTCCACCAACAATACCAACAACAACAACAGAGAACACAACCCTAGAGCCGCCAAATCTTGGTTGGTATTTAGGAATGAACCCAAATACAGA